>Ga0208375_1000080_pt1 | contig 149506 bp, 136 predicted proteins | sample RifOxyD1_FD_184038 | JGI IMG/M metagenome (GOLD analysis project Ga0208375, IMG submission 184038) | Soil microbial communities from Rifle, Colorado - Rifle Oxygen_injection D1 (SPAdes) | ecosystem: Environmental > Terrestrial > Deep subsurface > Rock core/Sediment | place: Rifle, Colorado... | reverse complement strand
GAAAATTTTTCAGTTTAGATATTTTTTTTATTAAATTATCTGAAAGAAGAATACCATTTGATGAAACACTAAATTTCAAACCGAGGCCATCAGCATGAATTAATAATTCTAAAATATCCTTTCTGACAAAAGGTTCGCCTCCAGTAAAAAAAATACTTTGTCCACCTGGTTCTTTATAATTTGATATCACCTTTAAGCATTTTTCAGTGTCCATTTCGTAAATATCAATTTGAGGACTTGAATCAAGAAAGCAATGCAGACAATGCTGATTACATGAATGAGTTACTTCAAAATAAAGATTCTTAAACTGTAGTTTAACCATATTATAATTACCTACCTCACTAAACATAAAGTGTCAGTTGATCCTTCCCTGAAAAACCATATAATTTGGGTTCGCCACCTTGACTGCACCTCACTCAAGATGTTGGGCGAACCGCAATTTTGATTATGTGTTTTTAATATTTTAGAACGATTTTTTGGTCGCTGGTTCGCTTAGGAAAATGGTCGACCTTAATGCCCGAGGCTCGAACATTTTTCCTCCGATACCCGTTCTTAGAACTCAATGTTCTCAAGGGTTTTTCCCAAAGTTTAGGCCAAAATGGAGGAAAAAAGTAGCGGAGGAAAATTTCGGAGGAAAAAACTGATTTTCCTCCATACTTCCAGAGAGTAAATGACTGAAATGACGTTATTACAATTTGTTTCCAAGCAAAACAATTATTCAATCATTCTGATCTAAGGGCCTCAACAACTTGAAGTTTTTCAGCCTTAATGGCAGGGAAAAGCCCACTAAGAATTCCAACAATAAAAATAGAAAAGATGGAAAAGGTGAAGGCCATAAAATTAAAGGTCCATTCAAAATGAAGGTTCGTAACAAACTTAGACGCACCCCAAATGACAACGTGGTAAATCGCAACACCTAAAAAAAGTCCAATGATGCCAGCAAAAAAACAAATAAGAACGGATTCTGTTAAGAATTGAATTTTGATCGAGTCACTAGTCGCACCAAGTGCCTTTCTTAAACCAATTTCACGAAATCTTTCCGATACAGAAACAAGCATCATGTTTGTAATTCCAATTCCACCAATCGCAAGAGTTACTGTGGCAACAGTTGCCAATAAAAAAGTAAAAAGGGTTAAAAAACGTTTCATTTGAGCAACGAGAATCGTATCAGAATCCACTCGAAATCTTCCTGATCTGCCATACTTTTGTTCAAAAAAGACTCTGATCCCTGAACCTACTTTTTCAATTTCAGAATCAACATCAACTTGAATCAGAACTTGTCGGATTTGTGATGACCAATAATCACCGCTTAAGGCCTGAAATGATGTAAAAGGGACAAAGACTTGAAGATTTGGTTTTGACCATTCCTTGTTGCTCGAAACAGTATCAAGGACGCCAATAACTCGACAACCGAAAGAATTATCACCTTGAGTAAGTCGAAGCACATGACCAAGGGGAAATATAGTTCCAAAGAGGAGTTGTCCTATTTCGTACCCAACAACGCAAACTTGATTTTTATTCTTAATATCTGCTGGTATAAAATTTCTACCAAATAAAAATTTTCTTTTAAAAATGTACAATGCCTGTTCATTTATTCCAGTAATACGGACATCAGTATCAATTAACCTTCCACCAAAATTCGCACTTCCGTCCCATCCCATAATGAGAGGCGACATTGAGTGAATTTGAGAAAAAACTTTTTTAAGAGGCAAAATGTCACGTTCCCAGTCAAAGGAATGAAAAATAACAGGAACAACATCAGTCGCCTTTTGATCCCAGTTGGGGTATCCATAAAATAGCAACGTGTTTACTCCCATCTCAGCGTATCCTGCCAGGATCTTTTTCTCAGTGAATTGCCCTAGGGTTATCATAGACAATACGGCAGCAATCCCTACCGAAATTCCGACCATTGTTAAGGCCGTTCTAATTTTATTTCTGGCTAAATTATGAAGTGCTTCTGGGAAATGGCCTCTAACAGATTTTAATAAATTGAAGAAATTTTTAGGATCTTTTCTTTTTTTATTTTTGGGTACGTTTTCCTGAATTACGGAGTTTGAACTTATCTGACCATCGACAATACACCCATCTTTAACTTTAATAACCCTATCACATTGTTTAGCGATGTCATTATCGTGTGTGATGACGATAATCGTTTTTTTTAAGTCTCGATTTAGACGACGAAACAATTCCATAATTTGTGAGGCATTTTTTGAATCAAGATTTCCTGTTGGTTCATCGGCCAAAATAATGTCAGGATTGTTGATTAAGGCCCTGGCGATGGCAACCCTTTGTTGTTGTCCCCCTGAAAGTTGGTTCGGCATATACTCAAGTCGGTCGCTTAAATCGAGCATTTCTACAAGCTCTTTCGCTTTTATTATGGATTTTGACTGCGAAGGCTGAGAGTACAGAGTGGGAAGGATAATATTATTTAAAACTGTTGTTTTCGGTAGAAGATGAAATTGTTGAAAAATAAAGCCAATTTTTTTATTTCTTAGTTCGGCGAGATGATTGTCTGTTATGCAGGAAATATTATCCCCTAACACCTCAACTTTTCCCTCCTGTGGTCGCAGGAGGCAACCCAACAGATAAAGCAAAGTAGATTTTCCAGAACCCGATGGCCCCTGAATGGCAACAAATTCCCCTTGTTCTATTTCAAGAGAGATATTACTAAGCACAGGTGTTTCGCTTACACTTCTTTGATAGGAATATGATAAGTTGGATATTCTAATTGCTTTCATCATTACTCGGTTGTGCCTAACTGGGTAAAATCGACTTTTCTAATAGCATCGCCCTCTTTTAGTCCTTCGATGATTTCAATCGTTTCTTCATTTTGCAATCCTGTTTTAATATTTTGTCTATTTCCAGAAGTCAGGATAACAAACTGTTGATCTTTTTCTTGATGTATATATTCATGTCTTAGAGTTAAAACTTTTTCTTTTTTTCCTGTGACAATATCAATTATTACCGACATCCCTGGTCTAATAGTTTCGTCTTTGTCGAGGATCTCAATTTTAATTGGAAATTCAACGACCTGAGATCGTCCCCACTGTTCATTTTCTTTGGCCGCAAGTGAAAGCTCTTTTATGATTCCCTTGTATGTTTTATTCAATATTGCAGATGCTCTTATAACAGCTTCTTGATTAATTTTTACTTTTACACGATCTATTTCAGGACTATTTGCAGAAACATAGAGCGTGCTTAAATCGTCAATTCTAAGAATAAAATCTTTAGGATCTCCTTCTTTAATAAATTCCCCTTCTGATTTTTCTACCTGGACAACAATGCCGTCAAAGGGTGAACGAACAGGAAAGACATTATCTGACGACTGTAGGGATTGAACAACGGTAACAATAGGGTCGCCTTGTTTTACGGTGTCGCCCACTTTTACATACATTCTTTTGACGTAACCATTATAGGGGGCAGTGATAATGGTTTTCCTAAATGGAACCACTGTTCCTGCTATTGTTGTCCTTTGAATCAGATCCTCACGAACAACGATTCCATCTTCACTGCTTGCAGGTGAATTTGAGGAGTGATCCATGGACCAAAATACCAGAACGCATCCAAGAATTGGGAAAAGAATCAATGATAATATTTTATTTCGTGAGGTAATCATAAAGAGTTCCTTGATGATATTTGTATGAATACTCCGCATTTTCGAGATCTGATATTGCTGTGAAATATTTTATTTGGGCATCGGCTAAATTATTCAACCCTGTGACAAGGTCAAGATACCCAACCTTACCATTCCTGTATTCTCGCTTAATAAAATCAATATTTGTTTGCTCAAGAGTAAGTAGTTCTTTTGTGAGGTCGTAGTTATGGCTATATTGGTCTAATTGAATCATTAATTCGTTAATCTGAGATTGTAAGTTTAAAATTTTAGAGTTTTGTTCATTGTCTTGAATAATGTTTTTTTGGATTGCAACCTCACGTTCACGGGTCTTAATTCCCCAGTCCCAGAGATTAAATTTTATTGTGATTAGGGCATTCCAACCGATACTATCGTTTGCTGGAAAAGAAGAAACTTTCTCCATATATTGTGAATTTTGATAACCAATGCCAGTAGAAAGAGAAATCTCAGGCCAATACTGACGTCTTACCAAATCGGACTCGATATTATTTATTTTTTTTTGAAGTTTTGATTCCTTAAATTCTAAGTGATCTTCAACGTTAATGGTAACTTTGGCCTTTGTGTGTTTTGGAATGATGTTGTTAAGGTTTATGGGAACAAAATTAATTTCCGTATTGTTTTTTACTCCTATGATTTTCTTTAATTCCTCTATTGTGTTTTTTACAAGATTTTTACTATTAACCAAATCAATTTCACCTCTACTGACTTGTGTCTTAAAACGAAGAAAGTCGTCCCGTTTTTTTATTCCTTGATGAAAGTCATTTGAAATTAACTCAAATTGTTTTTTTATGAGATCAAACTGGGCCAGTTGAATTTCATATAACCTTACATATTTTGAATACTTTAAGTATTCCGTAGAAATGTTTAAACTCAATTTATTTTTTTGGTTATCTAGTGCTATTTGAGTCTGTTGATTTTTAATTTTTGCAATTTCATATTTTTTAGAAGTAACACCATTGTCGTAAAGCTTTTCCGATAATCCAAGATCAATGCTGCTTTGCCACGCCCCCGCCTGAGTGCGTGGAGATGTATCTTGCAATCCATGTGTCATGGTAAAATCTAGACTTGGAAGGAATCGAGAAAATGCAGATTTTTCTTCAAGAGCAGCAATGTTCGATTCCCTACGGTAAGTATCAAATTCTGGAGCATTTTCTAAGGCGTATAAAATTGTTGCTTTAAGATCGAGAGAGTCAGCCGCTTTTCCTTGAAGGGGATAGGAAATACTGCTTATAAAAAAAATAATGGTGAGATAGCTTTTCACTTTTTGTTGTCTTCTCATGTTATTTTTTTTGAGCCGTTTATCAATAGCATCTCTCGCAAGTTGTTCAGGATTTTGGTTTAATGTGCCCATCCTTTATTCCTTACGTCCTGATTTTTTATTGGGATTTTTTTTCATCTGAGCAAGGCCGATCTCTAATGCTTCAATGATTATATCGTTCTTGCGATAAAGGTATTCACCAAGAGGAATATTCTTATTGTAAAGATCCGTCACCTCATCAATCACCGCAGAAAGATTTTCTTTTGTTTCTGCTGTTAATCGAAAAGCAAACTGAGGGTAATCAGAAGGCCGTCTTCCTTTCTTCTGCATTGTAAAACTCCCAAAAGGTGTTCAATTTTTATACACAAATTTTAAGAGCTAAGCTGTCGATTGTAAATCAAATATTGAAACGCATTAGAGATACACAAGAATTGCCATGCATTATTGCTTGACATAAATTACGCACCGTACATTGACCTGACCGGGTAAAACCGGTCAGATCAATGAGGAAGCACTACTTGGGGATCATAAAAAGGAATTATCAAAATTGAATACGGCAAAATTAGAAATCCAAAGACTCATTTCTGAATCTTACGAGGACAAAATTAATGAGAGAATTTCAGAAAATTTATGGAGGGAAAAGTATAGAGTTTGGATGGAAGAGGAAAGTAGATTGAAAGTAGAGATAAAAGCGTTCGATAAAAAGGAACTGGCCACTACGCAAATTTTCAAAGAGTGCATCGAACGGGGAAAAAGCCTTAAATCCCAATACGTTTTGGGGTCTGAGACACAAAAACGAAAACTAGTAGAAATCCTTGCATCGAACCTAATTTTGAATCATGGAAGTGTTGAATGTTGTTGGAGAAAACCGTGGAATTTACTACCCAAAAAGGGTCAAGTTGGATACTGGATATCTAGAATTCTTATTCCATGCAACACATTTTAAAATTCATGAACAATTTAAAATCGTTAATTACATCTTTCAAGTTATACTTGCGAAAATCAAGTTAAACTTGATTGCTGTCTTGTTGTAAGAAAAATTTTTCTTACGCTATTTATATTTTTCTTTTCAAGTAAGCATAATAAAGATTATCAGATTCATCCCCGGAGGGGCCGAAGCAGGATGCGTAGGTCTGATAATCCAACAATCAGGATGAGCGTTAGTATGATCTTTTATTTTTTGAAAATCAAATGCAGTAAGAAATTCAAGTTTAACTGGAAAAAATCAAGTATAACTTGATTTTTTTTTGACATGTTAAAAAAACAAAAGCCTCATTAAATTAGAAACTTAATGAGGCCTTGATTTTTAAGAATTTTTAAGAATTCTACATAAAAATGGTCGGGGTGACTGGATTTGAACCGGCGACCTCTTCGTCCCGAACGAAGCGCGCTACCAAGCTGCGCTACACCCCGATTAAGTTGATGGGCAAATCATATCAAAGAATAAGTTAAGGGATAAGAAAAAAATGATCAATTATTAGATATTTTGTCCGGTTGGAATTTTGTAAAAGCTTGACGGCAGTCAAGGAGGGGTTTTCTTATCCGTGACAGTATATGTGTGAGAATAAAAAGCTGGGAGAATAGATGAATGTTACAAATAAACTAATTAATGAGCACCAATTAATCATAAAATATATCAGTCTTTTGGAAGGTTACCTGGCAAGACTTGATGTCGAGATAAACCGAGAAAATCTTTTTTTAAAGTTTGGTGATTTTGTGGATTTTATTAAAAACTATGCGGATAATTATCATCATGCGAAGGAAGAAAATATCTTATTTAAGTATATGGAGCAGCCGGGAGTTTTAAATCATTGCAATCCTCTTCCTGTCATGTTGAATGATCATGAGAATGGTCGTCATTTTGTCAGGGAGCTTTCGCAGGCCATTTTGCGTAATGATTATGACAACGCCCGATTAAATGCCAAGGGTTGGGCCGAACTTCTTTTAGAGCATATTTATAAGGAGGATAATATTTTATATGTGATGGCCGAAGAAGGTTTGAATGATGAGCAAAAAAATAACATTACCATTGAATATAAGAAGGTTGAAAAAATAATGGATGGCGAGCATTTGGAAAAAAAATATAATATGCTTTATGCTAGATTGGAAGAAGCAATTCATAACTAATGAGGGAACATATGGAAAAAGGAAAAAAATTCGAATTTGGCCAGGTGGTTGAGTATCAAAATGAAGGCATTGTCTCTTCCCGGGTGCTGGAAAACAAGGTGGGAGGCATTACCGTTTTTGCTTTTGATGAGGGGCAAAGACTCAGTGAACATAGCGCACCTTTTGATGCGGTTATTACGGTTTTGGAAGGGCAAGGAGAGATTGTGATTGGAGGTAAATCAAATCGGTTGCTCGCCGGTGAAAGTATAATTATGCCGGCAAATATTCCTCATGCCGTTAATGCCGTGGCTCGTTTTAAAATGATGTTAATCATGATTAAAGGATGATGCTTTTGATTTAAGATTTGGTGTTAAGCAGATTGCTAGGCCAGCTGCTGGATTCGGATTCTTTTTCCGGTTTCTCGGGGAGATCGCGGAAATAATGTTCAATAATATTTCTCACCATTTTGGAGGATCTTATCTTGCGCTTGGAATTGATATTCATAACGGCAATGGATATTCCTTTTCCGAGGGAATCATTTTTAGGTTTGGCATAGGCGACAAACCAATCGTGCTTGCCGTAAGGCACGCCACCAGAGAATGTTCCTGATTTTCCACCGATATCCAGTCTTTCTAAAAGATTTGATTTCATGCCAAAAAAACTCCGACGTCCAGTTCCAGTGACAATGGTCGCCTCCATGAGCTGCTTCATGTTTTCGGCCACGTCGCTGTTAAATACCTGGGCTTCTCCGAGGGGAGGGATGATCAGCTCGATATTTTCTGAGTAGATGCGCTTGATAACGCGAGGGTTTTTGAGTAATCCATTGTTGGCGATGATTGATGAGATGGTGGCAGCATGGACGGGGGAAATGGTATTTGAATTATTATAGCCGGAGGCATACTGGGCCACTTTAATGGGAGAGTCGGCGAGTCCAAATTCCGAGTCAGAAATGGTCAGATCCTCCATGATGTTGTCATTAAATCCCAAGCGATCCGCCATCGATTGCAAAAGATCACCGGTGAGATTTTTAAGTGCAGCCTTGCCAAAAATGGCATTATTGGAAGAGGCAAATGCCTGCATGAAACTTTGATATCTATTTCGAAATCTTCTTTTTTTGCTTTTATAAATGGTTTCAGTGAGCTGATAAGGTCGAAGGGTGGTGGTTTTGCCACGGAAAATAAGTGGAGTTTCTAAATCAATGACCTCTTGTTCAAGCAGGGCCGCTGAAGTGACAATCTTTGCCAAACTGGCAGCGGGATGGCTGCTACTGAAAGGCAGTTCGTAGTCTATGCGATCGTGTTTCTTATCGTATCCTACGGCAGTCAGGACGTTGCCGGTCTCGTTATCAACGACGACAATGGCACTGGAGGTGGGTTTGAATTTTCTAACCAGGTTAACGATATAATTGGATAACTCATGATCAAAAGTATATTCGACGTTAAAACTCTTTTGATCAACTTCCACCGTTTGGGGGAGGATATTGAGATCTTTAAAAAGATCGTTGATCTTGGCAATGACGGTATCCAGATACCCGGTGGATTCATTGGCATAAAGGCAGCAGGTAGTTAGGATAAAAACCAGTATAAATAAAATTTTTTTCATAATGTTTAGCATTATAGGTTATAAATTGGCAAATAACCAACATCAATTTTATCGGTTGATTTAGAAAAATAATGACCGACTGAAACAGTTATAAAGGGTGTATAACTATTTTTAAATTGGTGGAGGTGGCTATTTAAGAAAAAAATTTCGAGCGCCGGTAAAGATAATTTCACTTCGTTCAGGGCCGTAAGCAATGATGCTGACCGGGATTTGAAGTGAGTCTTCGATCATTTTAATGTATGAGGTGAGCTCGGTACTAAGCACGCCATTTTTAAAGGTATCATGAAAGGGAGTCATATCGGTGTAGATTGGTTCCACTTCGTTCATGTCGATACCAGGCCAGGCGCAGTCGATAGTTTCTCCCCGGTAGCGGTAAGCATGACATATTTTAAGTTCCGATAGCCCTGATAAAACATCAACTTTTGTAAGAGCTAGGGAAGTTAGATTACTGGCCTTGATAGAATAGTGTAGCAGGGGCAAATCCAGCCATCCACAGCGTCTTATTCTTCCGGTGGTGGCGCCAAATTCATTACCTATCTTTTGAATCTTCTTTCCAATTTCACTATGCAGTTCAGTGGGAAACGGGCCCTCGCCAACTCTGGTGGTATAAGCCTTGGTGATACCGAGGACTTCATCGACCGGTCTTCCCATCAGTCCGGCGCCGGTGTGGATTCCACCAAATGAGGTATTGGAGGAAGTGACAAAGGGATAAGAGCCATAGTCAATGTCCAGTAGTACTCCTTGAGCACCTTCAAAAAGAATTTTTTTATTATTGCTTATGCATTCGCTTAAAAAACTAAAAGTGTCGCAAGCAAATGGTCTGACCATTTTACCCAGTTCAAATAATCTCGAGGTTTCATCTTCAATTGAGGGAAATGAGCTGTGGTAGAGATGTTTAAAGAGAGTTTCTTTTTCAATTAAATTTTTTTGTAGTCTGCTTTTTAAGGTTTCTTTGTTAAAAAGATCCTTGATCTTAATGGCCTTTCTCGCCACTTTATCCTCGTAACAAGGGCCAATACCTTTGCCGGTGGTTCCGATTCTTTCTGGACCTTGGGATTCTCTTTGTTGATCAAGGAGTTTGTGATAGCTGGTGATCACGGAGCAATTTTCGGAAATTTTTAGGTTATTAAATGAGAGATTGATTCCAGCCTTTTGGGTGTCTGCCAGTTCCGCTTTAAACGCATCAGGATCAAACACTACTCCATGGGCTATTATCGAAGTGGTGTGTGGGTGTAAGATACCCGAAGGAATGATGTGTAATACGATCTTTTTTTTGTCCACCACGATCGTGTGTCCAGCGTTGTTTCCGCCTTGATAACGAACCACCACATCGCATTTGGCACCCAGAAGATCGGTGATTTTTCCTTTTCCCTCATCTCCCCATTGGGAGCCAATTATTGCTAAAGTTTGCATTAAGCTTTTACCTCGTTTAATAAATTATTTTTTAGAAAAAATTCTTTTAACTGATTAACCGCCATTTCTCCAACACGAAGCTGGGCCTCGTCGGTGCTGGCGCCCAGATGTGGTGTCATAACGAGGTTATCCAAGTTTAAAAGCTGGGATGAATTGGGAAGGGGCTCTTCTTGAAAAACGTCAAAGCCCGCTCCTTTGATTTTCTTTTCCTTAAGATGTACATAAAGATCTTCTTCGTTAACGATTCCGCCACGGGCACAGTTGATCAAAAATGAATCCGGCTTCATCATTTCCAGATACGTTTTATTAACCAAGTTTTTTGTTTTTGGATTGAGAGGAACATGAATGGTTACAATATTACTCTGTTTGAATAATTCATCCAGACTATCCACTTTTCTGGCATAGCTCAATTCTGATATCTCAGTTACCGGATCATAAAATAAAACCTTGGGCTCAAATCCGGAAATGCGTTTGGCAACGATCTGGGCGATTTTTCCAAAACCCACAAAGCCCACGGTTTTTTTCCAAAGCTCATTGCCACCAAATAGTTCTTTTTCCCATTTACCTGCCTTGGTGGAGGCGTGTGCAAAAGCGGTTTTACGAAGAACCGTCATCATGAGGGCGATAGTATGTTCAGCAGCTGAGTTGGAATTTGATCCAGGAGTGTTGGCAACTTTGACTCCTTTTTTCTGGCAGGCCACTTTATCGATATTATCAGTGCCTTCGCCGGCGCGAATGACTAATTTTAAATGGGGGGCTTTTTCTAAAAGCTCAGAGGTCACGGTGGTAGCTGAGCGAATAACCAGTCCATTAATTTGCGGTAAAAGTTTTTCCAACTCTTCCTTGGTTATTTTACTTTTGGGATGTACTTGCAGATCCTGGGAGGAAGTGAGTGCATTAAAAAGATTTTTATCAAAACCATCGGAAACAACGATAAAGGGTTTCATAGCTACTCCTAGATTGGGGTGAGGGTTTCAAAATTCAGCGCAATTATAGACAGCTTTAAACTCAAAGACAATGAACTTAGCGGGTAATAGGGGGCAAAATAACTTAACGCATCTTGCCTCTCATCATTCATGGCCTGAATTTAGGCAATGGAGCGAATCTCCAGTCTCATGGTTAATGCCGCCAGCGTGGCCTGAAACTCTTCCAGCGTCGGCAAATTACCAAAATGGGTATTCTCATGGATGTTTTGGGCAACGAAATCATAGATTTCAATAGGAGAGGATTCTTCTTCATTTTTTTTAAAAACCCGCCAGTTGGAAGAACCGGTTTTCTGGTAATTTTCAAAAATCATTTCAATTAATTTCTCCCTTGAAATAACACCAATCCCAATCACCTCCATGAAGGAATTGATTTCAAGATACCAAATACGATAATCAGATTTTTTTGAGGGGTGCTTAAATGTTTGAGTAGCGATTGCCATAAACATAAAATCTCCTTGTGTGTGTAGGAAAAATGCATCCTGCATTTTCTCCATGTATAAATTGTATTTTTATAATGATTCTTATTCACCAGGATAAAACTTATTTCGTCTAACCGAAAAAAGATGGATTGTAAGAAAAGCGATGCCAAAATGTTTATTTTGGTGACAATTTGGTTTAACTTTCATGAATTTATTCGTAAAATTCTTGGCAATGGAAAATAAACAGACCGCAAATACCTCCTCGAGAGTTTTCAAGTCTTCATTAAAATTGGCCGGAGCAACTTTAATCAGTCGAATTTTAGGTTTGGTCAGGGAGCAAGTTCAAGCAGCCGTATTCGGTGCCAGTGGGCTGACCGACGCTTTTAATGTCGCCTACCGAATTCCCAATATGCTGAGGGATTTGTTTGCCGAAGGTGCTTTTTCACCGGCCTTTGTGCCAGTTTTTGTAGAAGCCAAGAATGAAGGTTTTAAAGTGGCCAGAAGATTATTATGGTCGGTGTTTCTATTATTATTAGTCCTCACTATTATTATTGGCATTCTAATGGTTATTTTTGCCAATGGGATCGTCGCCAATATTGCTCCGAAGTTTCTCGAAGATCCAAACAAGTTCCAAATCACGGTTACCCTTCTTAGAATCATGTCCCCTTTTTTATCCCTGGTTTCTGTGGCCGCCCTTTTTATGGGGGCATTGAATGCCATCAAAATATTTTTTGTCCCGGCACTGGCACCCGCTTCTTACAACGTTATTATGATCCTGGCGATTTTTTGCTTGCCTCCGTTTTTTGAAAAGCAAGGTGTTTCAGGGATCTATGCGCTGGGGTTTGGTGCAGTAGTCGGAGGCCTGATGCAAATTTTAGTGCAGATCCCTTTGATTATAAGAAAATCCTTAGGTCCGCTTGGACCAGTTAAAATTATCTCCCCTTATACTAAAAAGATTGCAGGAAGAATGGGGCTTGCCTTTGTAGGGGTGTCTGCCAGTCAGGTTAATATTTTTATTAATACTTTGTTGGCAACCGGAACAGTGGTCGGAGCGGTCTCCTGGCTGACCTATGCGTTTAGATTATTTCAATTTCCCCTGGGGATTTTGGGGGTTTCTATTGGTGGTTCCAATCTGGTCCATTTTTCGGATGCTTGGAAAGGAGGTAAAAGAGAGGAGGCCCTAGATTTATTAAAATCGAGTTATTTGTTATCCCTTTTTACGATTTCTTGGGCACTGGTTATGCTTTACACGATGAGTGTCCCTACAGCGCATTTGATTTTTGAAAGAGGAGCGTTTTCAAGGTCAGACACTTTGGCGGTTTCAGAACTTTTGAAATATTATTTGTGGTGTCTTCCGTGTTATGGATTATTTAAAATATTCTCACCCACGTTTTATTCTATTGATAGGCCTCAAGTTCCGGTTTTCATCTCACTTTTTTCTATCTTCGTAAACATTGTGGTCTGTCTTACTTTTGTTCCGCACTATGGCTATCAAATCCTGGCCATGGGCGTGAGCATATCAATCATCGTGAATACCCTGTTGCAGATTATTTTTTTAACGAGATATCTGGATTTACCCAAAATGTTTTTCTTGGATTTAAAATTATTAAAAATTTTATTAGCAGTGGTGGTGGCGGGAACACTGACTCATTTTTTGACTTTGAATTATTTTAATTTTGAGGCTGGTTTTATAAGGAAGATGAGTATTTTTGTGGCCATAGGATGTCTCGGTTCGCTTGGTTATTTTCTAATTTTATTTTTAACCGGGGAAGGAAAATCTTTGAGGAAAATGATCAAGAGAAAATAATTAGTTTGGCATTCTTGGATCATATAAGTTAATATAAACAGGTTGGTAGACAAAGGATAAGTATATGAAAACAGATTTTGACACATTGAAAACACTTGCAACATATACCATTAATCATCTAATTGAGAGTAAAATGATTGATTTCGACGTACAGAAACGTGGGCAACTCATTGACTCCATGGCGACGGAACTGGGAGTAAGTTTTGCTACCGATGAGGATATTAAGGATCAGGCCATCGAAGAAGTCGAAGAAAAGATGGGAAAAGACAATCTTCCCGAAGATATCACCGAATCTGAAATGTATAATCATGCTAGAAAAGAAATTATCAAGGCTTTTTCAGGCGAAAATATTGCTGGACTTTATCTAGTGGAATCCCTCCACAAGGCATCGGTTCGTTTGACCGATTATCTGCTCACTGAAGAATTAATAGATGATGTATTTGGAAGTGATGATGAAATCCAAAGCTATTTGGTCAACATTATTCGGGGATTTAGCCAAAAAAGAGGCTAGATAAATAAAAATTATTGTTCATTTTTATCAAAATGATATCCTATTTGATTAAAGAATAGTTTGTAAATTCCGATAAATCTCAGGAATAGGTAGGTATTACGACTGCCACTATTTTTAGGTTTGTTGGAGACAAATATGAATAAACGTAGAATGACATTCGCTTGGGTTCTTTCACTACTTCTGATTGCGAACATACATTATGTGTACGGTGAGGGTGGTGATGAAAGTCAGTATTTTTCTCTTCACACTCTTTCTGGAAGGAATAATGCCGGAACTAGTGGGTCATTGTTCGATGATAATACCTACACCGTATGGGATGGAGACGGAGACAGCGGATGGGAAGGGGGAGGCGATCCCTACTACTCATTTTCAAGTGGCAATGATGCTTGCTCGAGTTCCACTATGAGCAAGCAAGATAAACATTACTGCTATGAGACTGTGAATCGTGTTTATCTGAATCAGGCAGGAGTAGATTGCCCGGAGTGTGGTCGTTATAATACATATTATCCGGAAGAGCCTGCCACCAACGGTTGGGATTTTGCCAGCAATGCGATTGGCCCTCTCGCTTTTTTGGGTAGTACTTGGATTACTGCTAATGCTTACGAGGATACCCAGGCTCGTTGGGCAAAAACGGTTTTAGGGATTAGCGATAATGAGACCAGCGCCTACAAATATGGCCATGAACAATGTACCTCAAGATACAATTCGGCTCTAGATTACAATATGGAAAGGGGATCAAACCCCTTCACTTCGGATCAACTTGGCAACCTGATGGATAAGTGTAACGGCTATGGCTACAATATGTTCTCTGGAATGAATGGTTTGGCCGGAAGTGGTTATGGTGGGGTGACAAATCCCCTTTTGGCAGGTGGTTACTCACAGGGATTTATGGGTGGAATGATCGGACCTTATGCTGGTGGTGGAGCTTATATGGGTGGCGGAGCTTACATGGGAGGCGGTTACCCGACTATGGGAATAGGTGCCGGTGCTGGCGCTGGTATTTATTTATCTGGCGGAGCTTACGCTGGTGGTGGAATGCCCTATATGGGATATTCTGGATTTCCTGGAATTAGCGCAAATATAGGGGCTGGAGCTTATATGAGTGGTGGAATGCCCTATATGCCCTATATGGGTGGCGGAGCTTATATGAGTGGCGGAATGCCCTATACGGGTGGCGGAGCTTATATGAGTGGTGGCATGCCCTATGCGGGAGCTTCTGCAGGAATTAATGCATACGCTGGGATAAATCTAGGTGCATTACTTGGTGGAAATGGCAGCATGTATATGGGGGGTGGAAGTCCTTATATGGGCTACAATCCTTACGCTGGTGCAGGTGCTTACTGGGGTGGACCAAGCATGCAGTATGGTCTTAATGGATTGGCAGGGTACAACCCCTACATGAGTGGGCAGGGAAGTTACTGGGATCAAACTGGAGGTTGGAATAATCAAATGTCCCAATACAATCAGCAGTATCAGCAATATATGCAGTATCAACAATATTTGCAAGAGCAACAAAATCGACAATACGCTTATCAATCCAGATTGGCAGGGAATGAGTCTGTCAATCAAAGAAATAATCAGCTTCTCTATCAAGATTATGCCAGTGCAGGACAAAACCTGCAAAGAAGCCTTTATTCGGGCCAGGGGGCATATTACGGCGGATCTCCTTACGGCATGGGATATATCGGCGGAAATGTAGGGTGGACCGGAGGAAGCTCAAGTTGGGCCGGTGGAGCTAGCTGGGATTCTACAAATGGTGGAAGTAGCTGGTCGGAGAGGTCGTGATACTTTAGAAACTACCTGTTGTGAACTAGCGTTCTTATGTTGTGTCTAAAAATCACCTGAATTTTATCAGTGTCGATTAGTTTATCAATCACACCTGGACCAAATTGGGGGTGATCGATGATGTCTCCAATTTGAAAAGATTTTTGAATGGAATAAGATTGGGATTTTGCCTTAGAACCGTTGATAGCATTCATCCAAATATCAGCAATGGATTCATTGGGATTGATCTGTTTTGCTTTAGCCTTTTTACTTCTGGCCTTTACTTTGGAAGGATCTTTATAAGCATGGATCGATTCGCATGTATTACACTTGACTTTACCAATGGTACTCTCATTTTTCATGGAAACGATGAGATGGGATAAGGTGAGCTTACACTTTGTGCAGTAAGAAATAACGTCCTTGCCAACACCAATTGTCATATAACCTTCTTTGGTTTTAAGGAATAAAAAACAGACAAGACACTTTATGCTCTTCTATGTATAAAGTAAAGGTATTTTGTGTGACACATACTATGAATAAACTCTATCAAAAGGCTAAATCCCTACCTGCAAAGCCGGGTTGCTATCTTATGAAAAAAGAAGATGGGCAGGTGATTTATGTTGGTAAGGCAAAAGATTTAAGTAAGCGGGTAATCAGCTATTTCTTGGAATCAAAAAAAGACCTTAAAACCGAATTTTTGATAAGAAATATTTGTGATTTTGACTTCATGGTTACGGATAATGAAACCGAAGCCTTGGTGCTTGAGAATAATTTAATAAAAAAGCACCGTCCCAAATATAATATCCGGTTGAAGGACGATAAATCCTACCCCTATGTGGTGTTTGATTACTCGTTGGAATTTCCGAGCCTGCTTTATCTTAGACATATCAGGAAGAAAAAAAAACAGTTGGTTTTTGGTCCGTTTGTTACTGGCAGTAATATTTTTGAGATTGTAAAAATTATCAGGAAATCATTAAAGCTGCGTGATTGTGGGGACCTGGAATTCAAATCCAGAAAGCAACCTTGTATCTTATTTCAAATGAATCAGTGTAAAGGACCCTGTTGTGACAAGATTGATAAGGAAAAATATCATGAGTTGGTTGATATAGCGCTGGATGTTTTTAAAGGCAGTGGCAAGAAAATTAAAAATTACTTAAACCAGGAAATGCAAAAGCTGGTAGAGAGTGAAGAGTTTGAGCGGGCCGCCCAGGTCAGGGATTACCTCATAAAAGTCGAGGAATTTTTAAAAGGTAACGTTGCTCAAAATGTCGAGTTGTATGAGCAGAATAAAAATGTTGATGTTATTTCTTATGTTAAAGGTGAAAAAGAAACTGATATCGTCATTCACATGGTGAGGAATTCGTTGTTACTTGGTTCCCGGGGATTTTATTTTGCCAATAATTTTTTAATCAAGGATGATGATTTGGAAAGCAGTCTGTTTAGTTTCTTATATGAGTACTATAAAACGTTACTTGGTCAATTGCCCGAAACTATCATCTTGTCTTTTGAGCATGAGGAAATGGAAACCTTTAAAAAGGCCTTGAATGATTTGTACGCGCCGGAAAAGATGGAGGTTTTTTTCAACCGGTCAAGGTATTTACCGCTTATTAAGCTCGCCACTGATCAGGCGAGAGAAAACCAGAAATTAAGGACGCATAATGCCGGTAATGAGTATCTCGGTCTTACCAAGCTGGCAGAGCTTTTAAATCTTAAAGAGATTCCCAGGAATTTGGAATGTTATGATGTGGCCATCTGGCAGGGAAAATCCCCCACTGCCTCGCAAATTGCTTTTCATGATGGCATGCCTGAAAAATCGCTATACCGCTTATATGAGCTTGCTGAAAGACCAGAGGGCAATAATGATTTTGCCATGATGAGGGAGTTGATTGCAAGAAGGATCAAACATGGAAATTTACCGGATGTTTTCGTCGTAGATGGAGGGTGGGGGCAGGTCAGACAGTTTGCAGAAGTATTAAAAGAACAAGGGCGGGATGTTCCGGTGGTCGGGATAGCTAAAAAAAGAACCGGAAAAATCGGCTTTCAAAAACAAGTGGATCGATTGGTTATTCCGGGAAGAAAGAATTATTATCCTTTGAACAAATCTAAGGAATTGATGAATTTACTCATTCATATGCGGGATGAGGCCCATCGTTTTTCCAGAACCCTTCATCACAAACATGAGCATCAAAGGGTTTTGAAAAGCTGGTTTGATGATGTGGCCGGCATTGGGCCAAAGACCAAGAAATCAATCATGCAAAATCTGGATAAACCCATCGAGGAATTGAAAAATTACACTGAAGTGGAACTGGTAAGCTATTTGAAAATAAGTAGATCGGTGGCCAGAAATATTTTAAAAAAACTAATTTAAGACATGCACTTTTTTGCGGTTTTTATTTCCACATTCAGGGCAAATGGCCGATTCCTGCACCAATAAATTAGTATAATCCGTCAAGTGATTAATCATTAACCGGGAGCCGCATATCTGACAGGCATCAATGAGCTGCTGAACTTGTTTGATGTCCCCGTAAAATTCTTCGTATGTTTCGAATTTGTAATCAGAGTCGAAAGTTGACATAGCATTCTCCCGCTAAGGTTGTGGGCCAAATAAAAGTTGTTTCAACTGTGCCTTTCTTCCTGAATGCTACACCTTTCTGGACATATGCATATTTCGGATGTCCACGTTCTCTTCTTTACTAATAAATTTTAATATGGGAGTAATGTAAATATTTTTCCCCTTATGAGTCAAGGTATCACCTGTGAAAAAAGATATTTTTAAAGATTTAAACGATTTTAACCAGGAAACCTCGGACGATGTCCGTCCGTTGATGGCAACTTTTTCCGGGCAACTTTTCAAGTCGGCACCCTGCTTTTTATCGAAAATTAAAATGGACAAAAAAAGACCTGATCCTCTTTTGTCCCAGGCTAAAATGGTATGCGTGGAAAAGGACACCACCCTAAATGCCTTGGGTGAATATGCCAAAAAAGAAATGATTAAGACCCATAATCCGGTCATCGTTGCCGGGGATGAGCGTTACGTTCTTAAATGTGATGTCCCACTTCCTTGGGTCAGCCAAGAGAGCATGGAACCGACTCATCAAAGGCAGGCATTTTTTAATGATCTTTTGGCCTGTCGAAAATGTTTTGAAAATGAACAGCCCCCCGTGATAAAAAAACTGATTGATAAAAAAAGTCAGGCCAGTGATTTAAACTTGATTGATGTTTTATTTGTAGGTGATTATCCACGCCTTGAAGGTGATGGTATTATTGAGACTTTTTCTGCAGACAGAGGAGAGATTTTAAACCGGATGGTGCAGGCCATGAATCTACCCTCGCTTAAATGGTGTGTGACCTATTTGTTAAAGTGTAATCGGATGGATTTGGATTTGAATTTGAAAAAGGAAATCATTAACACCTGTTTTCATCACGTTAAAAATGAAATTTTTTTACTGCAACCGAAGATGGTTATTTCCTTTGGAGCACTGGCCACTCAGATGATGCTTGGAAAAAAAGAAAAGTTGGCCGATATCCATGGAAAGTTTTTTTCCAGGCAATATGATTTTGAAAGCGGTGAAAAAAGAAAATTTACCCTGGTTCCCATTTTTCACCCGGAATATCTCTTACTTAACCCCACTATGAAAAAAACTGCGTGGGTGGATCTTAAAAAAGTAATGGAGTTTTTAAGTCAGGAAAACTGATACCTTGAGATTTTTTCATATTACAGTTATCATTAGTACTGGGTCACTCTAGGAAGAGGGTGAATTTCAATATGTTTAACCTAGGCCATGGATGGACGGGAAATTGAATTTATTTGCTAAATTTTTAATGGTTATTTTTTTTATCAGTTTAGGTGGTTTTCCTAGACTGGGGTTTGGCAAGCAAGCCCCCCTGATAAGAGTCAAAGTGGCCAATTCGCTTCCGAGTTTAAACGTTGTGGGTGAGGATGTGCAAAGATATCTTTATCCTAAAAATAGTAAAAAAACTTTCAAGGGCACCAAGCGAATTAAGTTCAATTGCCAGGGGCTTTTTTTAAGTTCACAAAAAAACCGTAAACCAATTCTGCTGGCGCACCTGTCTTCGCCGAGTGGTTTTTTAGATCTTGGCAGAGAAAAATTCAAAGGTAATTTAATGATTGCCACCAATCCCAACGGGGAGAGTTGTGATGTCATTTATCAAGTCGATCTGGAGACCTATCTGCCTCCTCTTTTGTCTAAGGAGATGAATGGTGCGTGGCCACTGGAAGCGCTTAAAGCACAGGCCGTGGCGGCCCGAACCTATGCGGCCCATAAGGTAAAAACCCAAGAAGTTTCTAAAATTAAAGGCCATGAAGTCTATTACGATTTGGAAAGCTCGGAAAAACATCAAGTCTCGGGATCTTTTACAGATGCGACTCAAAAAACGGTTTTGGCGCAAACAGCGACTCTGGGCGAGGTGCTGGTTAGTAGAACCGATAATGCCATTCATCCTATTTTTTTCCATGCCGAAAGTGCCGGCCGCACCCTGCTACCGGAGGAGGTATGGGATCATACCATTAAAGATTATTATTCGGTCGAAATGCCCTACCTGGAGAGTTCCATCAAGTGGCAGTCTAAAATTCCCTTGTATAAGATCCGGGAATTTTTTAACTGGTATCTAAACAAAGGCAGGGATTTAAAATTTGAAAAATTTGTTAATAATAGTATTATTATGGTTACACCTGATAGAATAACCAATTATGTTTTTCGGATTTATTTGGATGATCAGGTCTTTATTATAAGAAAGCCACTCCTTAGAAAGTATTTTGGAAGAAATTTTTTTGAATCAAGCAGCTTTGTAGTTTCATTTAAAAATAATTTTCTTGTGATTGAGGGGCAAGGGAGCGGGCATGGGGTTGGAATGAGCCAGATCGGGGCCAAAAGACTGGCCGAAAAGGGATATACATATCGACAAATTCTTTCTTATTATTACCCTGGTTTTCGATTGAAAAAGATATATTGATTTTATGAAATGGCGATGGATACTGGTTTTATATTTTGGTTGGCTTAATACTCAGTTATACGGCGTAACGGTGTTGCTTGATCCAGGGCACGGTGGCAGCGATACCGGGGCCAAGATGTTTTATTCTTATGTGGATAAGCACGGCAGGAAAAGAAATTTACATGTGCTGGAGAAGGATCTTTCATTGATCTTTGCTAAAAAAATCCAGGAAAGGCTAAAAAAACAGGGGGTGATGGTCCATCTCTCGCGAAGCTATGATCACGAAATAAGTTTGGATGCCCGTGCAGAGTTGGCTCAAAAACTGAAAGCCGATCTTTTTATTTCTATTCATATGAATGCTTCCACCAATCGGACTTCCCGGGGATTTGAAACTTTTTACCTAGATAATCATAACGATGTTGCCATCAAGAAAGTAGAGGACATCGAAAACGTTGGTCTTACCGGAGACCAATTGATTATCAAACAAATTATGACCGATTTGATTGTCGAGCGGACGGTAAAGGCCTCCAAGTTGCTGGCCCAAAGTGTTCATGGGAGCATCAAAAAGAAAACTAACAAATCATTTCATATAAAAGATCGTGGCATCAAGCCAGGGCTATTTTATGTTTTGGCCCTTGCTAAAAGACCCGGGATTTTATTGGAAGTCTCTTTTCTCTCCAACCCCAAAGAACTCAAAAAAGTTTTGACCGCCGAGTTTCAGGAAGCTTATGCAAAGGCGGTTGCCGAAGGTGTGATCAGTTATTTGAGAAACTAACTAAAAAGGGCAGAAAAATATTTTTCTGCCCTTTTCAAGAGGTAGGGGGAGAGATTTCCGTCTATGGAACTTAAATCTTTAAATTTTTTTGATCCTTTAATCTATTGAATATGGAAGTCATTTTTTAATGAAAGGGACTTGGGGTTTCCCCTTAGGTCCCTTTTATTTTGTTAGTACCAATTGTTATAATTATTGTATTGGCCGTTTTGGCAGGATACCGGTCCAAAGCTGGTTGGAATTTGAGCTTGCGCACTTGAAATCTGGGCAATGGTGTTGTTAGCAATAACACCGCCGTATGAGCACGCATTCGGGGTGGTGATTTTTCCTGATTGAAGCATAAAATTAGTTACCGTTGCGCCTGCGCTTATCCAGTACTGGTAGGTACAAAAAGATAGCGATACGGTAAAACCACCACCACTTAAAGTTTTAACAACTATGATGTCGTTGTAAGCACTTACTCCCGCATACACTCCGGTAACACTACCTGAAGCATAGCCTCCCAATTGCAAAGCTCCTGCAGGTAATACCCCACCGCTTCCAATGGGAGTGTTACTGCTAAAGGTTACATCGGCAATTCTTTGAGCATTTTGTGCATACTGTCCAGAACAGCGATACATATTTTTTAAATTTTCAATGTCGCTGGCCTGTTGCGAAGTCAATCCAGAACTCAAGGTAGAGTAAGGATTGCTTAGCGAATTTACTGTGTTCTTTTTTGATCCACAGCTAGATAGTAACGCTAAACCTAAAGAAAGAAGAATAATTGTTGTCGTTTTCATAAACTCTCTCCGTAAAATAAAGTTTTCCCTCTTACGGCTTTTTAATGCATGACGCATGCCAGAAACCAGAATGATTTTATTGGTTAAGTTCTATATGATTTTGAAGAGTTAGCAATTTAGCAGAATGATGACGTGTTTAAAGTTTCAACAATTGATATTTTGTTTACAGTTTCAGGCCTAACTATCCGAAAAGAGAGTGTGGATTAACTTATTGATATTAAAGGATTTACTAAATGTATGAATAGGAAAACTTGGGGTGTATGGATTGCTCAAATAAAAAAACCCTTAAGAGACGACACCTTATTTAAAATTTTATCTAGCTTAAAGATCATCGCTATTCCGGTCATGACCTTGGGCATACTGGCCAGCATGTTATGGATAATCCTAAGTATCAATTTAGTTTATTTTAGTGCCAATGGGTTTTTGAAGGTTTCTGGAATAGAGGATACTTTTTATGAACATCTGTCTCAAATTTTGTTTTTTAACCTTATATGGGGTTTATTGGCGCTAGGGATTATGGCCCTTCTCGGATGGTATGTATCAAGTTTAATTTTACGACCCTTTAAGCTGATTGGTGATTATTGCGACCAAGTGCTCAAGGGGGAAAAGGCGGAGTATAATCAGGACCTTTTTACGGATGTCAGGCTGCTTACTTCATTTTGCGATTATTTTTTTAATTGTATGGAAAATGCTTTAAAAAATAAATTATTTACGCCCTTGGAGGTTTTAAAAAAATATCAAAAAATTCATGCCCCAGTGTTTGAAAAATCTTTTTTTATCCAGTTTTTTTTATTGATCCTGGTGACGTCAGTGGCCGGAGGCATTGGGATTTATTATTTAACCGTGGAAATTTATATGGATCTGATTGCTTTATCCATACAAGCATTAAAATCAGAACCGGTGGGACGGTATTTTTTCAGTGAACAAAAAGAAATCTTTATTCAAATCGTTAATATCGTGATGGTGATTTATTTGGTTATGAATTTTTTTCTATGTATGCATTTTCATTCCCTGATTTCAGGGCCGGCTTTTGCCGTCTTTTCAACCATGCGGTCATTTTTAAAAGGAAACTTTGATTCAAGAATTCATATTATCGGTTCAAGGTATTTAAGGGACCATATAATGAAAATAAACAAATATCTTGAGTATATTCAAAAAAATGTTGAATTACATAAAAATAAAGATTGATAAAAGTTGGTGAAAAGTCATTTTTAAACTAGTATATTCGTAATATTATTTTTGTTTCGTTTTATTTACAAAGGAAAATTCATGACAATCAAGCTTAAAAATGTTTTTGGTGTTTTAATGGTTGGGCTGTTGGTGATCAGTTGTGTGTCAGAGAAAGATTTAAAAGAAAAAGTTAAAAAGGCCATTGAAGAGAATCCTGAAATGGTGATAGATGCGATCAATAAAAGACCTAAAGAATTTGTACAGGTGTTACAAAAGGCAGTCACAGAAGTGCGCACGGAAGAGGATAAGAAAGCCAGAGAAAGCGAACAAAAGAAATTAGAGGAACATTTCAATAATCCGCTGGTTCCCCAGATTGGAGAGTTGGAATCCGTCAGGGGAGAAAAGGATGCTCCGATCACGCTTGTCATGTATTCGGATTTTCAGTGTCCTTTCTGTGTTCAAGGAGTTGAGACGGTTAATAAATTACGAGAAAAATACGGAAAGAAAATGCGCTACATATATAAGCATCTTCCCTTGGTGAGCCTGGGACATGCCCAAGCTCCTCTGGCTGCAGAATATTTTGAGGCGATTGCTGTGCAAAGTGTGGAGAAGGCCTATAAATTTCATGATGAACTTTATAGCAATCAACGAAGTATTCAAAAGGGAGAGGATTTTTTTAAAGCAGTGGTTCGCAAATTAAATGTTGACGCTAATAAATTAGCTACTGATTTGAAATCGGAGAGAGTAAAAAAGAAAATGGAAAACGATCAAATGGAGGCCCAAAAGTTTGAGTTTCAAGGGACTCCGGGCTTTTTACTCAATGGAATTCCTATCTACGGAGCCTTACCGGTTGAATATTTTGAAAGTATTATTGACCGACTAAAACAGTCGGGAAAACTTTCGATTTAATTTTTTTCACACTATAATATTCATGAAAAATTAAAGATTGGGAGTCAATCATTTAATTCTTTTATTTTTTCTTTAACTTGTGTAAAACATAGTTGGGTTTTTTGTACCTCTGGAAAAATGGGGGAGGATTATGACTGATTTATCTTATTTGGAACTGGGAAGAAAAATGTCTAGACCTGCTGGCGGGGTTCGTCCTACCAAGGCTTCTTTTTTGGCAAATAATAAAATCAACTACAGTGAGTTTACGGATAAGGATATTGTGGAAGGATATTGTGATGATCTTTTGAAGTTGCTGGGGGAAGAAGATCTCAGGGTGATGATTTCTGGTATCTTTCGTATCCAAAACCAGCTAAGTGAATTACTGGAAGAAAAAAATATGGATCACAGTTTATCATTGGATGATTTTTTTCGTCAGTTATCACCACTTTTATTGGAAGTATTGTGGGAAACTGCCAATCAAGAGGTGGATCAATCCCAACTGCTTAAGAAATTCCAAGAGGCAATTCGGATATCATTAGAAGAGGAACTCTATCTTTGGCAGGATCGCCATTAAAAGCCAAGTCACTCTTTTGACAGCAGTTTTTTTTGTTTAGAGGAAACTTTTTCCTTATTGGTTCAAATAAGGGTATAAATTTCCTAGCTGAAACATGCTATCTTGCTCCGAGGCTGTTCCTACTGTATAATTTTTGACATAGGATGCTTTTTTTAATTAAAGAAAGCATGTTTTTAGGAAAAATCTACCACGGAAGGAAAGATGGCCGATAAAGATGAAATCAAAAAACCAAGCGAACAGGATTCCAAGGGAAGTAAAAATTATTTGCTGGCAGCCGTATTGTTTTTTAACACTGTTTTGATGGGGGCAGTGGCTTTTTTACAATACCAATCACATACCCAAAAGGCCCAAGAATCCACTATAAAAGATGTGGTGAAAGCGGCCATGCTGGAAAAAGAAGTGGATGATAAGGCAAGGGCAGAAGGGCTGGGAGAAGCCGAGAAGACCGATGGTATTTTATATCCACTAAAAACTTTTACAGCGAACCTGGCCCAGGGTGATGGGCCAAGAAGATTTCTTAGAATGACTGCGGTTATTCAGTTCAGTCAGGACACCAAAAAAAGCGAAGTTGAGGCAAGAAGTCCTCAAATACGAGACAAGATAATTAGTTTGATCAACTCGAAAAGACCAGAAGATCTTTTAAAAGTTGAGGGAAAAGCCTATCTTAAGGAAGAGATAAAGGCGGCCATTAATGCGCTTATGGTGGATGGCCATGTGATGAATGTGTATTATGTTGAATTTCAAATCAACTAGTTTATCACAGTAAGAAAGTGTTGATTGTCCCAAGGAGGGGAAGATGGCACAAGTTTTAAGTCAAGATGAAGTTGATGCTCTACTTAATGCCGTTAATGAAGGGGATCTGGAAGAGGAAAGTAGCTCGGATTCCAAACAGCCGGTAGAGTACGGTGAGCAGATTAATGAGAATATTCAGCCCTACGATCTCACCAATCAAGATCGGGTTATTCGGGGAAGAATGCCTATCTTGGAAATCATCTATGAAAGGTTTATTCGGGCCTTTCGTGTCTCGCTTTCAAATAGTTTAAGAAAAATTTCTACCATCTCAATGATTTCGACTGACCTTTTGAAATTCGGGGAATTTGTCAATACCCTGCCGATTCCTTCATGTATGTGTATCATGCGTTTTAATGAACTCAGAGGGCCGGCACTGCTGGTTTTTGAATCGAAACTTGCTTATGCCATCATTGATTCCTATTTTGGCGGAACTGATCGGCCATTTACCAAGATTGATGGTAAGGAATTTACCCAAATAGAACTTTCTTTTATGAAGAAAGTTATGGATATGGCCTTAAGTGATTTGGAAGATTCGTGGGCACCAGTTCATAGAATAGATGCCCAGTATTTAAGAACGGAAATCAATCCCCAGTTTGTGGGAGTGGTTCCACCAAGTGATGTTGTGATTGCCACCACCTTGGAAGTGGAATTTGAATCGGCTTCTGGCACTATCATGATCGTCGTTCCTTATTCCACCATTGAACCGATCAAGCAAAAACTTTCATCGAGTTTCCAAACCGATAACGATATGGCCGATAGTATTTGGACTCAGGCCATGAATGCTCATATCAAGGATGTGGCTACTTCAGTTGTTGTGAAGCTGGGGGAAACTGAAATGACCGTGGGGGATTTAATTACTTTGGAGATTGGAGATGTTATTCCGCTTAAGCAGGAGGCTTCGGGAGAAGTGGTGCTTACCATTGAAGGTGTTGAAAAAATGCGGGGAATAATCGGTGAGTACAAGGGGAATCGGGCGGTTCAGATAAGCGTAGTAAAATAGTTTTTATAAATAATCAAAAGGATTAAATATGGCAGATGAAATGAATCAAACAATGGAAGACAAAAAAAAGGTGATGCCCAACATGATTGAGAATGTTGAGGTGAAGGAAATGGCCGATGATATCAAGGCGGGGGATGATGCCCTTAATAAGTTGAAAATCCAAAATCTGGATTTTATTTTGGATATCCCTTTGAAAGTCACCGTCGAACTGGGTAGAACGACCGTGATAGTAAAAGATCTTCTTCAACTTGGGCAAGGTTCTGTGTTGGAATTGGATAAACTGGCCGGTGAACCTTTGGAAATTTTAGTCAATGGCAAATTGGTGGCCAAAGGTGAGGTGGTAGTGGTCAATGAAAAATTTGGCATCAGATTAACAGATATTATCAGCCCGATAGAAAGGATTGAAACTCTAAAATAGATGGTAAAAATTATGAATAAAAAATGTAAAACGATTTTGGGTTTTTTAGTAATGGGTCTCCACCTGGCCTGGATAAACATTGGCAGTGCGAGTATTCAAATTAAAAATTTGGATTTTTCCAACGTTAATGAAAATACGGGATTATTATCTATTACTTTTCAAGGCACTATGGAACAAAGTCCAGAGCTTTCCATTAAAGATTCGATTATTCAGCTTGAACTGCAAAATGCCACGGTATGGCCTAAAATTGAAAAGAAGATTTCTTTATCCAAAGGCGAGTTGGACACCACCATCACGGCCTATCAATATGATAAAAAAATGGTGAGGGTCCGTGCCATTTTGCCCTTTGCCACGGGTTTTTCCAAGGATGAAGTTAAAATGCAATTGAGTGGTGATAAAATCAATATAAATTTTAAAACGGTTCCAGTATTGCCAGATGCGATGGCAAAAACGGCTGCTTCCAACGATGCTGATAAATATGATGAAACTTATTTAGAACAACTTTTAAAGGATAAAAAAGTTGATAAGAGCAAAGAGCATGCGACGGTCGCTATGAAAAATGATTTTAGCCATGTCCTGGTTGATAAAACGGCTAAACCTTTGGGTCAAGATCAGGTTAAAACCAGAGTTTCATCCATAGAGAAAAAGGATAGTTGGAAATCAAATTTTTCAATTCAAAATTTTGTTGCGAAAGTGGTGGCTTTTTTTGCTTGCATCCTTCTGGTTTTTTATGGACTGGCCACACTTATGAAAAAAGGTTTTTTTAAAAAAACCAGATTGGGATTTTTAAGTAATGAAAAAATGGTGGAAGTTTTGTCTACGACCTACATTGCTCCTAAAAGAAGTGTCGTGATGATCAAGGCTTATGATCAGGTTTTTCTTGTTGGAAATAGCGAACGGGGCATGCATTTTCTGTCGGAGATCAAACATGTTCCAGGGCTTTTAAAAACTGGTGAAAAAAGTATGACTGGAATGAATTTTGATACCAATCTGCAGGATGCCGATATAAACGATCTTCCTCAGCAGATAAAGGAGAATATTGAAGTCTCCAAAGAGGAAACCAGTACCCTGGCTGGCTTTTTAAAAAATACTAAAAAAAGTGATGATAATGACAAACTGGCAAATAAGATTAAAAGCAAGGTGAAAAACTTGAAATCATTGCAGTAATAATTTTCTAAAATCGGGAGAGAGCATGGATGCTTTCAAGTTAAAAAGAATTTTGGTCCTGTTTTTTGTTGTGATGGCAATTAGTTTTGTATTGGTGGGAGAGGTGTTTGCCCAAAGTACGAATTTAAACCTGCCCGGGTTATCCTTGAATTTTGGCAAAGATGTTGATTTGGTGGATACTCTAAAGATTTTGGTTTTGTTTACGGTGATTACCCTGGCTCCAGCTATTTTGGTACTTTGTACCTGTTTTACTCGAATCATTGTTGTCTTGGCGTTTATGAGACAGGCCATTGGTACCCAAAATATGCCTCCTAATCAGCTGCTGATAGGACTGGCTTTGTTCTTATCAATTTTTATTATGCAACCAACCGGTAAAACCATTTATGACAATGCGATTTTACCATACATGGATAAAAAAATAACTACCGCCGTTGCTCTTGATCAAATTGAACTGGGGCTTCGGGAGTTTATGAACAAGCAGACCAGAAAGGCGGATATTGCTCTCTTTTACGATGTTACTTCTACCACTCCTCCTAAAACGGTGCAGGAAGTGCCCATCCATTTTTTAATTCCAGCATTTGTCATATCGGAATTAAAGACTGCTTTCCAGATTGGTTTTTTGCTTTATATACCATTTTTGGTTTTGGACATGGTGGTGGCTTCAGTGTTGATGGCCATGGGGATGATGATGCTTCCTCCTGTGGTGATCTCTTTCCCATTTAAATTGTTGTTATTTGTTTTGGTGGATGGTTGGCAATTGGTGACTGGCTCAATACTACGGTCTTTTAATTAGGAGAGAAAATGGGACAAGATTTTTATATAGATATTGCGAAAGAGGGAATCAAGATAACTCTCATGCTGGCTTCTCCTATGTTACTGGGAGCATTGTTCATGGGTATTTTGGTGTCACTGTTTCAAGCGGTTACTCAAATTAATGAACAAACGCTTTCTTTTATACCAAAAATCATTGTTATTGTGGGAGCACTGGCGATCTGTGCACCTTGGATGAGTGATGTTTTAGTGCATTTTACGGAGGAATTAATACTTAATATTCCAAATGTAGTGCTGGGGAAATAGGAATGAATATTGAGATAACCGATTATAATTTATTAATTGCCTTTTGGTTATGCTTCACCAGATGGAGTGCTATTTTGATCCAGCTGCCACTTTTTGAAGACACTGCAGTACCAGGAGTGTTGAAAATTCTGGGCTCATTGATGATTACCTATGCTTTCTTTCCCTATCTGCAAGTTGAGCTGCTTAAGGATATTGATTACCTGGGAGTGGATAATTTTTGGATGCTGACCGCCTTTCATGCCGTCATTGGATTGCTGATTGGTTTTTTTGTCAAAGCGATTATGCAAATTTTCATTGGTGGAGGATCCATTATTACCCAGCAAATTGGTTTTTCGATGGTCAGGTATTTTGATCCTTCTGCCGGAACGGGCATTGGTCCTTTTGAAAAATTGATACAATGGACTATATTAATTTTGATTATTTCCAGCGGTGCACTGCTGCCCATGTTCAAAGGAGCGTTTGCGTCTTTTTTTTCCATTCATATCTACAACCTGGGTAAAATGGCCCATTCCAGCGAGTATTTTGTCCTGATTTTTAAAAATATTTTTTTATCATCACTGCTCCTGGCTTCTCCTTTGATCTTTTGTAATATTTTTATCATGAGTGTCCTTGGTATTATCGCCAAACTGGTACCCCAGATGAATATCATTATGGTCAGCTTTGTGGTCAATATTGGACTTGGATTATTGATCTTTTTAAGTTGCAGTGAGGAGTTTTTTCAAGTGGCTTTTAAAATTTATACAGATGGACTGGGCGAATGGTTTCAGTTTATAGGATAGAGGTAATTAATGTCTGATGAACAAGATATTGAGCAAGGTGAAAAGACCGAAGAGCCTTCGCAGTATCGTATAGATCAGTTTCGTAAAAAAGGTGAAGTGGCTTCCTCTCGTGAGCTTACCAGTGTGTTGATTCTGGCGGCAAGCATCCTAACTCTGACTATTTCTATCGTTTATATTTACGAAACCATGGAAGTTTTTATTGAATGGCTTTATTCTCTAAATCCTGAATTGGCCTTTACTCCGAAGGTGCAAAAGGAAATCATCAACAAAATCGGGATAACACTTATTAAGTGCCTGGGTCCGGTTTTTTTAACAGTGTTATGTGTGGGTGTTTTGGCAAATATTATGCAGATTGGATTCTTGTATGCTCCGGAAATTTTAGAATTCAAACCGGAAAGAATTAATCCGATCAACGGGTTTAAAAGAATTTTTTCCATGCGTTCGGTGGTAGAAGCACTTAAAGGAGTGGCTAAATTTATTTTTGTCTTGATAATTGTTTATTACTTTGTGAAGGATGATTTAAATTCTTATGTAGGTTTTTTACACACGGAACTGACTCAATCCTTTTTCCACGGAAAGTGGATGATCGTCAAGCTGTGTTTTTCTATTTTAGCGGGGCTAAGTGTGGTAGCGCTTGCAGATTTTACTTACCAAAAATTTTCCTATAGTAGAAAAATCAAACAAACCAAGTATGAGGCCAAAAAGGAAACCAAGGAACAAGAGGGAAATCCAGAAATCAAGCAAAGGATTAGACAAATTCAAAGAGAAATGGCCAATAAGCGAATGATGGAAAAAGTACCCAAAGCCGATGTTATCGTGACCAATCCCACACATTTAAGTGTGGCACTGAAATATGATAGTGAAACCATGATTTCCCCGGAAGTTATTGCCAAGGGAGCCGATGTGATTGCCATGCGAATCAGGGAAATTGCCAAAGAACATAATGTTCCCATAGTAGAAAATGTGGAGTTGGCCCGGGCCCTTTATAAAACGGTCAAGGTCGGCGCCGGAGTTCCTCGTGCTTTGTATAAGGCTGTCGCCGAAGTGCTGGCTTTTGTTTATAAGCTTAGAAAAAAACATAGGGCATTGGAAGTAAGGTAGATTGAATGAATAACTTTTTGGACAAATTAAAATTAATGACAAAAAATTCTGATTTGACAGTGGCCCTTGGGGTATTGTTAGTTCTGGGTGTCATGATTATTCCTATTCCTCCCTTGTTGCTTGATCTTTTGCTGGCACTGACCTTGGCCATGTCAGTGGTTATTCTTTTGGTGTCCATCTACTCGAAACGACCGCTGGATTTTTCCACCTTCCCTTCAATCCTGCTCATTACTACTTTGTTTAGATTGTCTTTAAATGTGGCATCGACCAGGAATATTTTACTTAGAGGTGGTAGCGAAGGCACCAGTGCTGCTGGTGAAATAATTAGAACTTTTGGGGAATTTGTCGTTGAAGGCAATTATGCGGTTGGTATTATTATTTTTATTATTCTGGTGGTAATTAACTTTATGGTTATTACCAAAGGTGCTGGCCGGGTTGCTGAAGTAGCTGCCAGATTTACTTTGGATGCCATGCCAGGAAAACAAATGGCCATTGATGCAGATTTAAATGCAGGTTTGATTGACGACAAAGAGGCCAAGCGCCGTAGAAAAGATATAGCCGAAGAAGCCGATTTTTATGGTTCCATGGATGGTGCTTCCAAGTTTGTAAGAGGGGATGCCATTGCGGGTATTCTAATAACAGGTATTAACATTATCGGTGGTATTTTTGTTGGTTCCGTGCAAAACGGTATGGATATAGCCAGTGCGGCCCAAGTGTTTACTCTATTAACAGTTGGTGATGGCCTGGTAACCCAGATACCCGCACTTATTATCTCTACTGCCGCCGGCTTGATTGCCACTAGAAACACCAGCGATAATGGGCTGGGATTCCAGGTGGGAAAACAGTTCAAAGTTCACCCGAAGGCCATTTATATTGCGGCGGGAGTTTTATTTGTGTTTGCTCTTATTCCTGGTTTCCCTAAACTGCCATTTGTTTTGGTGGGATTGGCGCTGACAGGAGTTGCTTATTTTATCGAGCAATCTAACTTAAAAGAAGAGCAGCTTAAAACCAAAGAAGGAATCGAGGATGTTAAAGCGAAACCTGAAACGCTGGAAGATCTGCTGGCACTTGAATTGGTTGAGTTGGAAGTGGGATATGGACTGGTCAATCTGGTTGATGCTGAACAAAATGGTGATTTACTTGAAAGAATCACCCATATTAGAAAACAGTTTGCAACGGACTGGGGAATCATTATTCCTCCAATAAGGATTAAGGACAATTTAGAACTTCGTCCGGGTGGATATGTTTTTAAAATAAAAGGTATTCATGTTGCTGAGGGTGAGCTGATTAATGATCATATGCTGGCGATGGACCCTGGGTCAGTAATTGAAAAAATTGATGGAATTGAAACGGTCGAACCGGTTTTTGGACTCCCGGCGGTTTGGATCAATGAAGAACAAAAAGAAGATGCCCAGTATAACGGTTATACGGTGGTGGATTTATCAACCATTGTGGCCACCCATTTGACGGAAATTCTAAAAACCAATTTGCATGAGTTGTTTGGCAGACAGGAACTGGTGTCAGTGCTTGATAATTTTAAAGAACAGTATCCTAAAATTGTTACCGATTTGATTCCCGAAATATTACCTTTGGGGATAATTTTAAAGGTGCTGCAAAATTTATTGCGGGAGGGGGTTTCCATCCGGGATTTAAGAACCATTTTAGAAACCCTGTCTGAATTTGGAACAACTTTGAAAGACCCCAGTAGCTTAACCGAGTATGTCAGACAGGCGTTGTTTAGAACGATTACGGAAAATATAAAAAGTGAGCAAGGGGACATACCACTCTTTACATTAGACCGGGCCATAGAAGAATCTTTGGCAAATAATATCGTGCAAACCGAAACGGGACATCAGCTATCGCTTGATCCCAGGGTAACCCAGCATTTGCTGGCCAGTTTAAATGAAAAAATTGAAGAGGCTACCGGGGCAGGAGAAAAGATGATTGTGCTTTGTTCCCCGGTCATTCGCCATCACTTCAAACGGTTGACTGAAAAATTTATACCCAATTTGATTGTTATTAGTCATAATGAATTGAGTCCTGATGCAAATATCAGATCACTCGGGACGGTGAGGTTGTAAATGTTTGTAAGAAAATTTCAAGCAGATTCATTGGAAGAGGCCCTTAAAGACATTAAATACCAATTGGGACCGGATGCAATCATTTTAAAAACGATTACCAATAAAGGCCTCAAAGGTGCATTTAAGAAAAACCGGATTGAGATTACGGCGGCCATACCAGAGGGAAAACTTAAGGAAAAAATGCAGGTTGACCGGGCGTTAGGTGAAAATAAGGATGATTTTTATCAAAATAAATCATCTTACATATCCAACATGATTTCCAGCTATTCTTTGCATGCGAAAGATGTACCCAAAAGGCCTGCGGCGGCAATCAATAATTCTTACGGTAATCTAGGTCTTAACAAGCCACCACTTGCCAAGAATATTTCTGAAGTGAGCGCTGGCCTGGATAGTTTTTTGAGTCAAAAGAGTCATAATGAAAAACCGGTTTTGCATTCTCAAAAAAATTCTTTTGACCAGGTGAATTCAGATGAGGATTTGGATCATGATTCCTTTGAGGTTGAAAAAGGGGCAAGAGATCAAAACCCGACCTCGGCTGCCTATCAAACGGTTAAAAATGATTTTAGCCGTGATGATTTTGAAAAACAAAAAAGAAAGATAGAAGAATTGGAAAGCAAGCTTTCAGAAATTGTAAAGAAAGTTGATAAATTCAGTAGGATTGAACCCAGCGGGTTATATCAATTAAGAACCACGCTTCGAAGTTTGGATATCACTGAGCAATATATTCAAAAATTGATTCGCAAAGCAACTTTTGAATTCAAAGAAGAGGATTTATCCAACGACGAGATGATTTTTGAATTTGCCCTTAGAGAGATGCTTCATAGTATATCTGTTGAAATGCCATTATTTTCTTCGCTCGACTCGGATAAGCGTCCGGTGGTTACGGTTTTGATCTCCGAAACATCATCAGGGCAATCCACCATGGTGATGAAACTTGGATCTTTAAAGAAAAATTCGGTGGTCATTAGAAATGTAAAAGTGTGCGATGAACTTAAAAAGTCAATATCGGAACAACTGCTCAATATTGAGATTATCAATGTTTCAAGTATCGCTGAAATCATGTCCGAGACAAGAAAAAATATTGAGAAAGGCAAATCAGTTTTTATTGATTATAAAAATTTTCAAAAAGAATTTAATGAAACAAAGAAATTTGTTGAGGGGCTTAAAAGATCTTTTGATCATGTGGAAATATTGGTCTCTCTTTCGGCAATCCATTCTGAATTGTATAATAAGAAAGTGTTGTCAACTTACAAAACACTGGTTGATGGACTGATATATTCGCATCTGGATTTGTGTTTGAATTTCGGAGCCATTTTCAATGCTCTGGAAGGTGAGAAGGCCATACCTGCTAAGTTTTTTGGAACAGGTCCGGTTATGCCAGATGATATCGAGGCAGCAAGTGCGGAAAGGATTTTGGACAGTATTTTTAAATTTGATTAAAAAATAATTTCAGGAAGAAATTATTTTTAGGAGACAGGATGTCGAATAGTAATGCCGGAAATTGGCTTTTATCTCAAAATAAATTTGAACATAATATTGGTAAAAAACTAAGTAGAAAGGCCATAACCGTTTCGGTGACCAGTGGAAAAGGTGGAGTCGGTAAGACTTCTATTTCAATTAAAATCGCCAGAATGCTTGCTGAAAAAGGATTTAAAGTCTTAGTAATTGATTGTGACTATAATTTATCCAACACATTTATAAAATTAAATCTTCCTATCAAGGATGATTTTAATTTTTTAATCAGCGGGGTTAAAACCTTTGACGAGTGTATTTACAAAGATGGTAATTTCCATTTGCTGGCAGCCTGCAGTGGCGATCTCGACTTGTTTGATCGAGAAATTCATTTGGATCAATTTATTTTAAATTTACTCTTACAGATTGAAAACCGTTACGATTATATTGTTTTGGACTCACCGGCCGGGATTAATAAACAGGCTATGACCATCAATGCGTACAGTGATTATCGATTAGTGGTGGTGACTCCCGATAAATCATCCATAACGGATTCGTATTCGCTGATTAAAATCCTTAATAAGAAGTACGGGGTCAAGGAAAACCATCTTATTGTTAATAAAATATCCTCTGAAGCGCAATATAAGAGAATTGTCCAAATCATGAGCGAAACAGTCGAGAATTTTTTAGCATCAAGACTAAAAATCATGGGCGGAATTGGCCGGAATAATCGGGCTATCGATATTTTTGACAGGGAATTATTTGACCAGTCCAAAGATTTGCATAAGGATTTTTGTAATATCATTAGCCGCTTTACCGAGGAGAGTCTAGGTTGTTGTGATGATAATCATTGCGGCAATCTAAACTACGGATGCGTAGATGACTTAAAACATGAGGTTTTAAACCAGTAACGCTAAGGAGTAAGCATGTCATCTCTCTCAAAACAACTGAGAAATTTAAAAGATTATCGTTCAACCGTGGACCCCAAGGTCAAAGATGAGATCATTATAGAGTATGCTCCGCTCATCAAGTTTATTGCTTTAAAAATAGCCTCCCGGCTTCCGTCCAATATTGAACTGGATGATTTGATTTCTTGTGGAGTCATAGGGCTTATGGATGCCATAGAAAAATTTGACCCCGAAAGAGATAACAAATTTAAAACGTATGCGGAATTTAGAATCAGAGGTGCCATCTTGGATGAACTAAGGGCCCAGGATTGGGTGCCCAGATCTGTTCGCGAAAAGGCTAAGTTGGTGGAAAAAACCTATTCCAAATTGGAAGCCAGTCTTGGCAGACCGGCCACCGATGAAGAGATGTGCAAAGAGCTGAGTATTTCCCAAGATGAATTTTATGATCTCCTCAACAAGGCCAAATCAATTTCTCTTCTTAATATTGATGATTCAGCCTTGTTTAATCGTGGGGATAAAAAGTTGATGGCCGGCCTTTTGGAAAATAGTAGAAGTGCCAATCCCTACAATGCCGTCAGCCACAAAAATTTGAGAGATACTTTGAAGGAAGGGATTAAAACCCTTCCCGAAAAACAAAGATTGGTGCTTTCGCTTTATTACTATGAGGATTTGAATTTAAAAGAAATTGGTCAGGTGCTTGATGTTACCGAATCAAGGGTGTCCCAGTTACATACCCAGGCCTTGATCAAATTAAAAACTAAGCTAAGAAATCTGGTGGATTACCAGGAGGATATGGCAGGTTAATACCAATATGGATAGATATTGTAATTCATATCTGGATAAAACTTTCGAGGCGCTGGATAACCTGACTGCACTGGTGGGGTCGAATGCCTTGCCGATTGTTCATCAGATTGGATTTTATTTATCAGAAACCAAAAGGCTTGAAGAAAAAGATCAAAAGCTTGAAAAAATCGAGGGAGTTGTTTTTGATTTTATTCATAATTCGTTTAAGGAACTCTTGACCTGTTTTTTCACAGCGAATAAACATATAAAGGAATTTACACTCACCGGAAAAGGGGAGAATTATTCTTTTTCCAACTGGAATAAGATTTTTGAAACCTTGCCTGGCTTATTACAGGTTATCAATTTTTTTCAAATTGAAAATGAAGTTGAACTTATTTTGGAAGATAATGGTATTAGAGTTATCACTTGTCTGGTGGAAAATCAAAACATCACCGGTTTTAGAAAAAAGTGTTATGCAATTTTAAGAGATTTAATTAAGAAAAAAACGCTTTTGACATATAAAATTACCAAAAATGACAATATCAAACTTGATCTTTTTTTAAACATCTCCCATAGCGAAGATATGATGTATGAGTGTCTGATTAACCAAAACCGAAAAATCAAATTAGGTTTTTCTAACATATTTGAGCAATATCAAATTAGTGAACATGAGGCAGCCTCTCTTCCTTTGCATTTATGTCTGGAAATAACCGAAGATTTGCAATTGAAAAAACATCAAGGGATACCCAAGCAATTTACACAGGTTTTAGGAGAGTTCCAGATTATTCATTTTTCCTTTCTATTTCGCCTGGTTTCCATCATAATACCATTTAGAGGAAAGCTTATAAAAACTTCCTCACATCAAAGATCAGGAGACACAGGACGTGGTGACACTTTGGGCCTTAGACGGGATGTTAATGTTCTGGGCATGCATGTGTGCCGTTACGTTGACTTGTTTAAGATTATTTCAGATTAAAATCAATCAAAATTTTAAAGGATTATATTATGCGTTTTAAAGCTGGAAAAAGTATTCAGTTTTTTTATTTTTTCACTTTGCTGCTGGTGTTAGGTGGCATGTGTTCCTGGTTTTATTATTTTTTTCAAAACGGGGCATTAAATAGTGAAGTTATCTGGACGCTATCGGAATCATCGCAGGAAGTGGAACGGCTGCGCACGGAAAATCAGATTTCAAAAATTGATCAGTGGATGCTTGCGGGAAGAGTCAGGGATGCCATTGGTGCCATGAGTACGGTGGAGAAAACGTCTAAAATCATGGATCGAAACGTCAAACATTTTCCAAAGGAATATAAGGCATTTTTAGAAAGTTCAAACAACCTGAAGTCCATTCTTAATAATCTGTTATCACTTCCAGATGTATTGGTGGTATTAAATGTGCTTCATAAAAAATTTGAACATTTTCAAAATTCGGCAAAAGAAAACAAATGGCCGACGCTGACCAGGATCAGTAGCGTGATGTTGATTGAACTGGATGCCAATAATTTAAAGAAAATTGACTTTTTCAATTATAGTAAAATGCACAGGATCGACAGTAATCTTGGTCGAAGTTTAAAAAGTATGGAAAATATCACTAACGGTTCTACACTTTCCACTTTTGATAAAACTACCATTATGGCAAAGTTGCAAAATTTCAAGGTGGAGCAGGAGATGCTTGGTAGCTATCTGCCTGAATTAAAAAAATATGCAGAGGAATATCAAAAATTGAATATTGCGTACAATTCCTGGCTTAAATTAATAGAACCAGAAATTGCCATTGCGAAAATGAGTTTTCAAAAAAATTCACAGATGATGATTGTTGGTTTCGCGGGGATGTTGGTTTTTTTGTTATTGGCCATCGTGTTTGGCTTTTGGCTTTATAAAAAAAATGTTTATGTATCCATTAAAAAAATTGAAACCAGAATATTGGAGTGTGTGCAAGAGGGTATCATTGCCCCCGATTTTAGAATGAATGATCATTTCTCGAAGGATTTCTATCAAGAGATGCAAAAATACCATTCGTGGGTGAAAAGTCGGATGAGTTTTGGAAATATTTTTCAGGAAGCCCTTCCTTTTCCGGCACTGCTACTTGATTCTAATTTGAATCTGGTATGGGCGAACACCCTGTTTTACTCGGAATGGAATTTAAATGAATATAAAAATAAAAGAGATGCACTCAACTGGGAATTTTTACAACGTTTTACCAATCTAGGTGAAAACGATCCTATATTGGAAGCGCTAAACAATAACCTGGCAGGTATTTACCAGATACAGGTCAAACAGGAACAAAGGGATCTGGCCCCCTATGAAATGTACATATCTCCGGTGGTAATAGATGATCAAAAAAGAATTATGGTGTTTTTCTATCCACTCATGTTTCTAGAAGAGACCATAAAAGATCAGAAAAAATCCTTATTAGGCCCGGTCTGCAGATCCTTAGAAGCTCTTATTCGAGGGGATTTTGATAAAGAGTTCAGGGATAAAGTCAGAGGGGATTTTAATATTGCTGGAATTGAGTCAGTATTTGGGAAGTTTATAAAACTGGCGGAATTTTTGACCCAGCAAAAAAATGGACTAGTTGGAGAAATTGAGCGGTTGGAAAATGAGTTGTATGACCGGCATAAACTGCTTTGTGATGTAAAAACCATATTATTGAAGCAGGATGCCTACGTGAAAAGCGAAGTTAAGGATTTTCAAGAGAGCAAGGATCTAATTATACGATTGGTTGAACTGCGAAGAAAAACGGAACAAATTTATTTGACGACCATCAATGCTTCCAAAATCATGCTCAAAGAGCAATGTAACCTTTATGATCAATCCACCCAATTGGTGAACAATCATGAAGAGAATTTGAAAATATATCGCAATATTGGATCTTCGAGAGAAGCATTTAAAGAAGCCTTGATAAATATTGATAACTGTAAATCCAATGTAACTCAGACGCTTGAGCAAACCTTGATTTTTACCAAGTCAGCAAAGATTAATCCAGAAAGCTTTTCTGGCTCTCTTATGAAAATCAAATTGGAATTGCGGGCCTTGGATAAGGAGATTGGACAGTTTGTTTCTAATTTAAAAAACTTTGATGTGCATCTTTCCAAAATGCAGATGATGATAGCTGATGTTAAACCACCTGATCTTAATGAATATAGAAAAAAAGTTGATATGACCAGAAACCATATTGAAAATGATACATTCAACATGGGGGTTAATGCCAAAGAGGGGCAAAAAATTGATGAAGATATTATTGCTCGTATGAAATCATTTTATGAAAATATAAAAGGTAATCTGGATACGTTGACCAAGATCAGTCAGTTAACAGCTGACTTAAGCCAGGAGCCGGGCAGTCCGGCGGAGGATAAACCTCTAAGTGCCGAAGATGATCAAATTGTTTATCATAACGAAAGCTCTTTTGAAACGTAGCCGTTACTCCAGCGTTGATTAAAACAAACCAGCTATATTTCCGTTGGCATCAATATCCATGTCGTTGGCGGATGGGTGTTTGGGAAGACCTGGCATTCTCATAATTTCCCCAGTCAAGGGAACTAGAAAACCTGCCCCACTGGATATGATAATTTCGCGAACGGTAAGCGTAAAGTTCTGTGGTCTGCCAATTTTTTTGGGATCATCGGATAGGGAGTTTTGGGTTTTAGCAATACAAACCGGAAGATTATTCAGATTATTGTTATAAATTAACTCCAAATCATTTTTGGCCTTTGCTTCAAAATGAACATTTTTAGCACCGTATATTTCTTTTGCTACGGTATTAATTTTATCTTCCACGGAAGCAGTCCACTCATATAAATGTTTAGCCTGGTAGGTGTTTTGATCAAGTTTAGCAACCAGTTTTTGTGCCAAATCAACTCCGCCCAGGCCACCTTTTTCACGGACTTCAACTACTGATGAGATGACATCGTTTTGCTTACAAATCTCCTCGATCACTTTGAGTTCATCCGGGGAGTCGTTTGGGAATTTATTAATGGCAACCAGAACTTCCACCTGGAACTTTTTAGCGTTTTCAATATGTTTTTCCAGGTTGCATGCCCCCATCCTTACGGCAGAGGGATTTTCTTTATTTAACTGTGATTTGCTTATTCCTCCATGCATTTTAAGGGCACGAGCGGAAGCTACCAAGACTACCGCTTGCGGGGAAAACTGGCCATATCTGGAGACTATGTTAAAGAATTTTTCTGCCCCTAGATCGAAACCAAAACCGGCCTCGGTTACTACATAATCGGACAGACTAAGTGCCAATTTAGTGGCCAGAATACTATTTGCCCCTTGGGCGATATTGGCAAAAGGACCACCATGAATAAGGGCCGGGCCATGCTCTATGGTCTGTACCAAATTGGGCAGCAAAGCGTCCTTCAACAAGACCGTTGCCGCTCCTGCTATTTGCAAATCCCTGGCAAAAAAAGGTTTTTCATCTTCTAGGGTTTGGGCCAATAAAATATTGCCAATTTTTTGTTTAAGGTCCTCGTAATCATTTGATAAGCACAAGATGGCCATTATTTCAGAGGCAGCAGTGATTTCAAAGCCAGATTCTCTGGCAAAACCATTTTTTTTTAGACCAATAATAATTTCTCTAAGGGAACGATCATTCATGTCCATTACTCTCTTCCAGTAGGTGTCTCTAATGGATATGCGATTTTTAAAACGATAATGGATATGGTTATCAAGTGCTGCCGCAATTAAATTATGGGAAGCACTTACGGCATGAATGTCTCCGGTAAAATGTAGATTGATATCCTCCATAGGAAGCACTTGGGAAAATCCTCCCCCTGCTGCTCCACCTTTGACTCCAAAACAAGGTCCCAAAGAAGGTTCACGAATCGCCACGATGGCATTTCTCCCAATCTTTCTTAGGGCCTGAGTAAGCCCGATACTGACGGTGGTCTTACCTTCCCCTGCCGGGGTAGGTGTGATCGCACTTACCAAAATGAGTTTGCCTTGCTTCTTGGTTAAAATTTTTCTGATGGAATCTAGTTTAATTTTTGCCTTATAATCCCCATAGACGATAAGATCTTTCATCGACAAGCCGACTAATGAAGCAATTTCCTCAATTTTTTTTAGGTGGGCATTTGACGCTATTTCCAAATCTGATTTAAATGTCATAAAATTTCCATGGTTGTAATAAAATATTTACTTATAGTATAAATTTTAGAATTATAAATCTATTAATAATTCAACTAAAGGAGCGTAAGCGTGGCCAATAAACTAATGAAACATTCAAAAAATGTCAATGGTAAATGGTACTGTACTTCTTCGGCAGATGAAAACGGGGAGGGATGTATTGCATGCGGGGTATGTTACGGCTCCTTACCCAATATTTTTGCGGAAGACGAAAATGGGGAAGCTTATGTGATCTGTCAACCAGATGGTCAAGGAGAGATATCCTTAGCAGAGGAACAAATGAATGCATGTCCTGTTAATGCAATAGGAAATAACGGATAGATTTAAGTGTATTTTATTATTAACTGATTTGCTCAGGTATAGTCATTATTTTTATCATCGGAAAATTTTTTAAAATTATTATTCGATTGGATATTATTTAAGAAAGAATTAAAATTATTTAAAATCTTAAATAGGGCAAAATTGTAACGTTTATGACCAAGCATGTAAGTAGTATCTGCGATGTATCCTCAAATATTTTTTTACAAAATCAGGAGATAAAAATATTTTTTGAGTCATCGGCGGTAGGCAGTCTGGTGCTAGATGAAATTTTTTGTTCCATTGTGGTTTTAAATAGTGTTGGCCAGATTATCTATTACAATAAAATGTTTGAAACCATCGCAGAAAAGAATAAGCCTCTCCTGGGGAAACGATTTGGTGAATACATTTCATGTAGTAATGTTGTAGAAGGGATAACCCCATGCGGCCAGGCCACATTTTGTAAACATTGTCTGGTTAATCTGTCGCTGCAAGGCACTCTTGAAATCAAGGAATACGAAATTTCTTTCCTGCAAAAAAATAATGAAGTGCTGGAGTTTCTAATTAGAACTGTGGCGTTTGAAATCGCTGGCAACCAATATACGCTTCTTATTATCAGGGATATTTCGAATGAAAAGAGACGTCGCATGCTTGAAAAAATATTTTTTCATGACATTAGTAATACCATGACTATTATGAATGGACATTTGCTTATGCTGGAAAAAGATAAAAATAATTCGATTAAATTTGAACGAGTCAAACAAACTTATGAAAGAATGTGGGATGAGGTTAAAGGGCAAAAAATTTTATCGGAAGCCGAAAGTGGAGATTTGCAAATCAGCTTTTCCCCAGTAGAAGTTCAAATTTTTATCCAGGGAATCTTAATTCTTTTTCAGGAGATATATAAGGGAAACCGCTTGTTGTTTGAATGTGATTCATCCATGGCGGATGTGGTGATTAAAACCGATGAAACTATCTTAAGAAGAGTGATTGTGAATATGATAAAAAATGCCATTGAAGCTTCAGATAAGGAATCTCAAATTACAATAAGTGCCAGTGGGGATAAAAAAAATGTTTTATTGGTAGTGCATAATGAAGGATATATGCCAGAAGAGATCCAGGCCAAAATTTTTAAGAGGTCTTTTTCCACCAAGGGAAAAGGCCGGGGGCTTGGAACATATAGTATGAAATTGTTCACTGAAAAATATCTAAATGGAATGATTAGTTTTAAATCCCTAGAGAAATTGGGTACTTCCTTTTTGGTTAGTTTACCCAGATAGACAGTTAAAATGGTAGCAAAAAAAATTTTGTCAAGCCTGCTTGGCTAAATATTTTCTTAAAAAAAAATTGTAAATCCACTTGACGGTAATTGAAAGACACCCATCTTGGGGGTGTGAAATATAATAAATTAGAGCAAGGAGGTTGATATGTTTTTTAGTGATATTTTTAATACCCAAAGAGAGCTTGATAAAATTTTTAACAATGATTTTTTTGGTAGGACCACTTTTGCCAGAGGAAGCTATCCGGGGATCAACATGTTTGAAATGGATGATAAGCTAGTTTTAAAAGCAGAAGTTCCCGGCCTTAAAAGGCAGGATTTGCAAATCAAGCTGGAAAACGATGTACTTTCTTTGACCGGTGAGATGAAAAATTTTGAAAAAGAAAACATTAGGTATCATCGGAGAGAGAGAAGGTTTGGCACTTTTAATCGATCGTTAAAGTTACCGTATAGGATTGATCCAGAGAAGGTCCAAGCAAATTTAACCGACGGAATTTTAACAGTGACCTTGGAAAAAGATGAGAATTCAAAAACCAGAACTATTGAAATTCAATAAGCAGGAGGTGGTTTATGACAAAGCAAGAACTAGAAATTAAAAGGAAAAATGAGTTGGATAAAAAATGCGAATATACCATGGCCGAAAAAATTTTTACACCGGACGTGGATATTTATGAAAATGACGAAGCACTGATGATGGAAGTGGAAATGCCCGGGGTCAAAAAAGGAGCGGTGGAGGTAAATTTGGATAATAATTTGCTGACCCTCAAGGGAAGGATTGAATCAAGCGAGTATAAGGATTATCGGGCCTTATATGGCGAGTATAATATTGGTCATTATGAGAGGGTTTTTGAACTGGGAGAGAAAATAAACCAGGAAAAAATCAAGGCCAATATGGAGGATGGGGTCCTTTATTTGACAATACCCAAAGCAGATAAGGTAAAGCCTCGTTTGATAGAGGTTAACTAAAATAAGGGCGTCTGAAATAAGACGCCTTTTTTATGTAAGAAAACTCCCTGCCAGCGTACTCATATTAAAGGTTATTGCTTATGAAAAAAATCGTTATAATCGCGGCCAGTGATAACGAAAATTTAAAACTTGCCAAGAAATTCAAACTACTTTTGTCTAAAAAAGCTTGTGAGATTGTTTTATGGAATTTGGTGTCCATTGATTTACCTATGTATACTCAAAAAAGGGAAAAGGAAAAAATACCAGGGGATATTTTTGAATTTATGAGGATATTGGAGGTTGCTGACTCTATAATTTTTATAACTCCGGAGTATAACGGTGGAGTGCCACCTATTTTATCAAATTTCTTGGCCTGGATCAGTCGGTCCGGTAAACAAGATTGGAGAAAATGCTTTAATAAAAAGCAGGCGGCACTCGCCACTCATAGTGGTAATGGGGGCTTGCGGGTTTTGTCTGCCTTGCGGGTGCAACTGGTCTATCTTGGAATGAATGTAATTGGGCGGGAAGTGGTCACCACTTATGATAATGAATTAAACCAGAACGATTTGGTGGATGTTGTTAATCAATTGATTGATTGATTATAATAAATTGAAAGTCTTGTGAGGATTTTAAATGGATGGAAACTCCAGCACAAATGAAGTGTTTGGACAGTTTTTATCATAAAATAAAATTCCATTGTGCTTTAGCATGATTTCCCGGGATAGACTTAGACCAATTCCAGTTCCTTCACCGGCAGGTTTGGAGGTAAAATACTTGTGCATCATTTTGATTTGGGTTTCTTCAGGTATGCCGTTTCCGCTATCAGTAATACGAATCCTTACCGTGTTTTGGGTTTCTTCTTCTTCAATTTTAATCCATCTTTCGGATAAAGTTTTCACTGCATAGATTGAATTATTGAGAAGGTTTACAATGATTTGGGAGATCTGGGTCAGTTTACAGTTAATTTTAAAATTCTTTTGATCATATTCAAGCTTGATAGTATTTTGTTTTAACCGGTGATTACTTAAATCCAGAGCGTCGTGGATGATCTCATAAATTGGAGTGATTTTGTTTTCTTCCAAGCTGCCATCTCTAGAGACTCTTTTAAGGCTGGTAATGATAGTGGACATTCTTTGGGTGGCCTTTTCTATGTATTCAATTTGACTTAGCATGGATTCGGCGTTTGGTAGGTCAACTTTTTTTAATGATAACTCAAGCAGTTTAGCCGCTCCGGCAATAATCGCCAGCGGATTATTTATTTCATGGGCAATATTCCCGGCCATTTCTCCCAAACCAACCAGGCGTTGACCAGCTTCAAAAACTGATTTTTGTTTTTCCAGCTCTTCCTTTATAGAGAGATCTTTCATGATAAAGGCAATCTTGTCAGTGTTGTCTTCGCTTTTACTTAAGATTCTTATGGAAACGGGAATTTCCTTTTGAGGTGTGATGATTTTTCCTTCCATATTAAAGTTGGCAGTGATTTTTTGCTTAGCTTGAATGTATTCAATCTCGTTGGATATGTCACTGCTGTTGTTTATTTCAAGAAATTTTTTAATACTTTCATACAAGGGGGGATTTTCTGACCTTTTTAAAACGGACCAAAACGAAATATTGCCGTCTAAAATTTGATCTAGTTTTCGATCATACATGACAATATAATCATCCACGGCTTCGAACAAGTTTCTAAATTCCATTAAATTGGCTCGTTGAAAGTTGCTGAAAATGATGTCGGTAATTCTAATTAATATGGGATTTAGCATTTTTAAAAAACTATTTTCTATTGGTTTTTCTTTGGTTTCTAGAAAAATAAATCCCAGTCCTGGCAAGGGCAGGAAGTGATAATAACTCTGATTTTCTATCTGAAGCGTGAGCGGAAAGGATTCAAGCAGTTCATGAATGGTTTTTAATTTATATTCATGATTAATGGCAATAATTTTATCAAAATTTTCTTCAATTTGGTCAATTGCGTAGGGGATGCAGGCCACTTTTTTTATGATGCCCTCCTCGGACGAAATGCGATTGATCATATAAATACTACCGGAGGAGCAGTTGAGGGAACGTATAATTTTTATTAAAACATTTTTTACAAGCACCGAGGTATCTGACGTGGTTGATAATGAGAGTGATAAATCAAGTAAAATACTATGTTTGAATAAATTCTCGTTCATCATAAAATAAACCTAGTAATAACGCAGGTCTTGTTTAAATATTCCAAGTAATCTTTTTTCTTGTTGGCGATTTCCCCGATATTTAAAGCGCCAATAATCACTTCATCCCGTAGTCGGATTAAATTTAACATTTTTGAGTATTCATCACCCAGGATATTGGCCCTTGAAAAACAATCTAAAACGAAAGCAAAGGAATCCACTTCTTCTTGGTCGGCTTCCAGAGAAGCCTGAATAGATCCTTTGATAAAAGACTCATTATTTCCATTCATTACAAAAACGGAGGTATGCTCGGGAAATGAACTAAAACACTCAATCGAGGTCCTATCTATAATTTTGGCTGCTTCACGAATAATGGCTTCAGATTGCAGTTTAGGGATACCCAAGGGATAGTTTTTAAAAATTTCCAGGAAGTTATCATTTTCGACAGGATGAGGATGATGTTTGGCAATGACTTTTTTGTAGAAATCAAATGCCGGCTCATATTCAATCTCCTCAATGATATTTTCACATGACCTGGTAACCAAAAAAGGGCCATCAATGGGGTTAAAACCGTGATTGGTGCCAACGGCGCTTGCACGATTGATAGTAATAATCAAGGCGCTATCCTGGTAAAAACCGTTATTATCAAATAGACAAGGCCTAGGGATGAAATCTGCTGACCCGGCTCCACCGCCTATAAAATTATAGTTTAGTGAATAGATGTTAAAAAAAGCATTAACGAGATTTTTTATTCCCTTGGAAAAGGCATCTACAGTGATCAATACGGTTTTAACATCCGTTTGGTTGAAATTTAAATTTTTAACATCTTTTTCCAGTTCATTAATAGTTTTATCACTTAACTTATCAATGACATGACTTTTAATATTATATTTTTCATCAAAACCTACCAGCAAATAGCCAGTCTTAAAAACCGATGATTGATAAATGATCCCAGGGAAAAAGGCTCCAAAAATTGGTTTTTTACATTTTGAAAATAACTCGAAGAAACTACTAGGGTGGACCTGGTTATTGAAGGTGGTATAGACACAAACAGTCTTGATCTGATCATCCTTTTCCATTTGTTTCAACTCAAGGGACAGACATTCAAGATCAACTTTTTCATTAAAAATGTAACGCATCTTTTTTTCTCCCAAACTTTCAATGGGCTAATCGGTGGATAAAGTAGTTAGTTGATTTAAGAATTCTTAAATATTTAATTGACGAAAATGTTTTTGTTACCATAATTGAATTTAAATTTTCAAAATGATGTGTTATATATAACCAGAGCAATTTTCCACACTATTGAAACCTACTAGGACAAAATGATGAAAATTTCAACGAAAGGCAGATATGCCTTGAGAGCAATGATTGAATTAGCGGGAAGTACTGGTCAAAAAAAAATTACTTTGAAAGCAATTGCCCAAGGCCAAGATCTTTCTATCAAATATTTGGCGTCTTTATTGGTCAAGCTTCAAGAAAAAAAGCTGGTGAACAGCTACAAGGGAAAACTGGGAGGATATGAACTTGCCAAGGATGCCAATCAAATTTCTTTGGAAGAGATTTTTGAGGCGGTGGAAGGTCCGCTTGATATTGTGTTTTGTATTGATCAACCAGGGAACTGCTCGAAGTCTCATAACTGCAAGGCCAGAGAGATTTGGTCAAAAATCGGGATGGATTTAAAAGGTGTTTTTAGAAAATATTACCTAAGTGATTTGCTCTAAATATGTTTCGATGATTTAATGAGGCCCCACCCTTGCTGTTATAACATAAACGATTGAAAAAACCAGAAAAGCAATAGTAAATTTAAAAAAATACCGATTAGTAGAATACATGAAGTTATCTTGTAAGGGTGAAAACCTCAATGATTAGTTTATTGAAAAAAATGGAACCAACAATAGATCTAGATGCTTATCAATCCTTGTATGAACATGCGTTGACCGGGATTATTTTTTTTGATCCAAGTGGAGTTATTTTACAAGTCAATCCTCGTGCTTGCGAGATAATGGGGCAAAAAAAAGAGGATATGATCTTCAAGACCTTGAATGAGTTTACCCATATCAATGATCAGGGGATTGATGCGGAAATTTTTTTAAAGCTGCAAAGACGGGAATTAAATTCCTACATAACTGAAAGAAAATTAATTAAAGGATTTAGCCAGGTTATCCACGGAAAAATATCATATAGCAGGATTGATGATGTGCTTGGTGGTCTTAAATATGTGGTGGGATTCCTGGAGGATGTTTCGCAGCAAGTTCAAATGGAAAATGATAAAGAAAACATGATGAGGAAATTATTCCAGTCTTCCAAATTGGCTTCGCTGGGGCAACTGGCCTCGGGAGTGGGGCATGAAATTAATAATCCGCTGGCGATTATCAATGGTCACATTGAATTGCTTGAATTAAAAATTAAAAAAGATGAATATTCCAAGATGGATATGTTGAATCATATTCAAAAACAAAAAATAGCAGTCAGCCGGATTGCCAATGTGGTTAATGGATTAAGAAGTTATTCTTGTGAAAATGATGTGGAAGTTGTCAAGATTGATATGCATGAAGTGATTGATACGGTTTTGGACATGCTTTATGCAGTGTTTGAAAAAGCCAACGTTCATATTATCAAGGAATACTCAAAGGGAAATTTTTGGGTTCTTGGAAATTTTAATAAGTTTGAGCAAGTCATCACCCATTTATTGACGAATGCCAAAGATGCCACTGAAAATAAAAAAAGAAGAGTCATTGTGATCAAGACCATGGTTGATAATGACGTTGGAGTGATAAAAATTGCGGATAATGGAACTGGAATGACCAAGGAAGTGCAAGAGAAAGTCTTTGATACTTTTTTTACCACCAAGGAAGTTGGCAAAGGATGTGGTCTGGGACTTGGGATCGTGAAAAATATTGTTGAAGCAAGCGGTGGAAGCATTGATTTAATCAGCCAGCTCCAGATGGGAGCCACCATCTGTATAAAATTGCCATTATTAAAAATCAGTTTTGAGTCGCTTTTAAAGATTGTAAAACCCAGGATGAAAGGGCGGGTTTTAGTGGTGGATGATGAATTTGAAATTAGAAATTATCTGGGAGATCAATTATCCAACATGGGCTTTGAGGTTGATATAGCAGAAGATGGGCAAGCTGGCTTTGATTTGGTATTGAAACATAGTTACAAGTATGTGTTTGCTGACCTCCTAATGCCAATCATGGATGGTGAGGAAATGATCAAAAAAATTAAAAAGCTACCCAATTTTGATGGAAAAATTTTTATTATAACAGGGCTGGTGGAGAGAATTGGCTCAGAGATTTCAATGTTTTCGGATGGATGCTTGATGAAACCCTTTGATCATCCTAAAATATTTAATTTGCTTGCAAAATTTGAAAAAAAGTAGATTTGCCATTACGAATTAATCCGGTATTATAACCAAAAATAACACGATTGGGATCGATCAGATGAAAACGTTGATTTTTGACGGTGATAAGATTGTCGGTTTGGATAGTCCGGGGCTTGGTTTTGATAACCGGGGTGTTTTGTTTGGTGAAACTATTTTTACCACGCTTAGAACTTACAACGGAAAAATTCTTTTTCTTAAAGATCATTTAAACCGGCTTAAAATGAATTTGGATTATTTTTATAACGAAAATACCATTCACTGGGAGGCGCTTCGTCTTCAAATTATAAATGGTATTTCACAATTAAGTCAAAAATTGCAAATTAATAAAATGGATATATCCCTTAGGATTACTCTTTATCCTTTTAACGATGATGGAGTTGAGTTGGGAAAAAAGCCAGATGGGATTAAATTTTTTATTATGGCCCATCCCGTTGATTATAGCTTGACAGTGATAAGGGAAACGAAAGTTGCGCTTGATCTTCGAGAACAAAATAAAGGTCACCACCCTTCGTGCATCAAGATCGGTTCCTATATGGAGACTGCGAAAATACTTAGAAAAGCCAGAGAAAGAGGGTTCGAGGATGTTGTTTTAATCAACCAGGATGGTTATCTATTGGAAGGTGCCACCAGCAATCTTTTTTTCAAATCCGGCAACACTATCTATACCCCGGATGTCAAAGCCGGGATTTTGGATGGAGTTACCAGAAGTCACCTGATCAAATGTTTAAAGCAAAATGATTGGGAAGTCCAGCAAGGGTTTTACCCCAAAGAAGATTTACTCAATGCCAGCGAAGCCTGGCTGTCGAGTTCGGTAAAAGGGATACGGGTTATTTCTTGCTTGGAACAAAAGCAATTGATAAGCTCTCAGTTGACCGAGACCTTCTCCTATCGATTGATAAGTTTATTTGAAAGTTATTGTAAAAATTATGAAGAATAAAATACTAGAAATTAAATGTCCTAAATGCAAAAAAAAATTTAATTATTATCAAAGTGAGTTTCGACCTTTTTGTTCTTTTCAATGTAAAATGATTGATCTGGGAAAGTGGTTAAGTGAAGAATATGTTATTAGTCATAAAGCTCAAGAGGACGAAGATAAGTCTGAAAGAGAGACCTCTGATGAAGACCAAGACGAATAAAATCCCGCTCATCCTTTCCAGTCATCGATAGCCGGGGCCAGACCCCCCTTATATAAAAAAATAATTGAGATAATCAATCCAAATCTGGTTTGATTAAAACCGACCAAAGCGGTAGGGTTTATCCGCTGGAATGAAAATAACTTAGGTATTTCTTGGTAATTTGGGTATAATAATAGTGTAGCATGTTGATCATAGAGACCAGACGTGAGTGATCGTTAAATTAACACAATTTTCTGTACCTTTTCCATGGAGGGGTTAGTGGAATCGATGAAGCTTGTTTTAACCGATTTTGGGCAAGAAGCGATGATTATTATTATTGGCCTTTTGATCCTTGTTTTGGGCATTATAATAATTTATTGGTTATTCAATAGAAAAAAATTTCATGAATTATCACATCAGATTCCTGCCAGTGTGGTAAAAAATTATTTGGACTCCATTATTCAAAACTCCACAGCGTTAAAATCCTCTCTTTTTAGGGGGGGCGGTTTGGATTTAGGTCAGGGCATCCCCTCAGTGCTGCCAGTTGAAAACTTAAAAAGAACCACTATTACAACCGGTATTTCGGAAGAGGAATTGAATCAAAAAAATGCGGAAATTAATAAATTGAAGCAACAACTTGGCGAAAAAAATAGCATTATCCAGGACTTGGAAACACAGCTGAGAGGTGCAGGCGACCCCGATGCCAGTGCCAAGGAAATCAAAAAACTTCAAGAGGAAATTGTTGATTTAAAGAGACGATTGGCGGAGGCTGAGAAAAAAGTTCAAGAGGCAAAAGCTCAGGGGGCTTCCAGCGCTTCCAGTGATGAAGTGCATAGTAAATTAAATGCCGTTACAGCCGAGCGAGATGAATTGAAAGAAAGATTAATGGAATATGAAATAATAGAAGAGGATTTGGCGAACCTCAAGAGGCTTCAACAAGAAAATGAGCAACTAAGAAAATCCTTGGAAGCGTTAAAAAATCCAGGTGCCGAAGTGGCTGCCGCCAAGGTGGATGCTGCGCCTGCCGAACCTGAGCCAGAGCCTGAACCTGAACCGGAACCTGAACTGGAACCAGAACCCGCACCTGAAGTTGCGGCATCTGTACCAGAGGACGTTGCCGAACCGGAGCCTAAAGTGGTGGCAAGTACCGGCCCTGAACCAGCGGAGGAAGAGGCTCCGGTGGAAGCTGCTGATTCTGGAAAAATAGCCGAGGATCAAAAATCAGCAGAAGAATTGCTTAGTGAATTTGAAAAAATGCTTGGTTAGTTTTTTGAGGTTAGTATGAAATTGAAGCTGTTGTTCATGATTATCATTGGTTTTACCCTAAATGTAGATGCCTATTCAAACGTAAAAAAGCCCAACAATTTGATGGATTTTAAAAAAGAACCAGTGCTTTTTGCCTTGAATGATACTTATAAAAAAGAGCTTAATCACAAGGATCTTTTTGCGCTTAAGGAGCGCACCTTGAAGCTTGCCGGGAAGTCTGTTCCGGTTTTGATCAATGTTATGAAAAGTTCTGATTATCCTGATAAAAATCGTTGGATAGCCACGTTTTTACTGGGAAGGATTGTGGGCAAGAAAGCAGCCCCATTTATTGCCAAGTTCAGTAAACATCCCAGCTGGGTTTTGCGCATGGCCAGTTTAAAAACTTTATTGGCGCTCAAGCAGAGTGATTACGGTCCGGTATATGCGGAGGCATTGGGCGACAGTTCTCTGTTAGTCAGAATTCAAGCGCTGGAAAATATCAAAGGTTTAAAGTTAAAATCCTATGGATCAAGAGTATGGGCGATGCTTTATGATCAACAAAATTATTATAATGTGAAAAATGTTTATAAAAGAACCAACATTATAAAAAATGTCATTAAAACGGTTGGGGATCTGGAGTTGCAAGAGGCCAAGAAGCCTCTACTCGTAATGATCAACGATAAAAAATATGACGATATCTTTGAAGAAATGGATTATTCGCTGGGGCGATTAACGGGAAAATCCTCACCCAAGGGGGAGAAAGTTAATAAGCGACAATTTTGGAAACGAGTGAGCCTGGCCGAAACTAAAATTTAAGCTAGAGTTTTTTGGCATCTTCCTCTTGCTTGACCTTTTCAATACTTTGGATTTTGTTATCAACGCTTAAGATCTTACCAATGCGGTAAAGGGCCACCTTTTCAAATATTCCATCGCTGGCAATCACTTTGTAACCTTGCAAGAAATCTTGTTCGACCATCTGTCTTTTAAAAATGGTGACTTTGGTGATTTCTTTGTTACCACGATAACCTTTCACGACGTTGATAATAACTTTAAATTTAGCTGATTTCACCGAATCTTTGGAACCAAATGAATCAGTGAAGTTTAGTTCAAGAGTGTTATCTATTTCTCGGGTTTTGATAATTCCAGCTTCCTGATTTTGAACGGCCAGATCGAATTTCTTGGCAAATTGCAAGACTGCTTGCCAGGTTTGCGCATAAGAGGCATTGAAAACTTGAGAAGGGATTTCAAATTCGTCGGTTATATATTTAAATTGCTCGTAAGACGAGCATGATGCCAGACATAATAAAAATAATAATAAGAACTTTCTGAAAATAATTTTTGCCAAAATAATTCTCCTGCCCCTATTTTAACATATTTATAAAAATTATAAAGCAAAGATTGATAGTGCCATTTTAGATAAGTTACAATATTGTGAATGATAACAAACAAGTATGGTGAAAATATGGATAATCTTCTGACAATGCAAAGGGTTTTGGATCTAGAGGCAGTGGCCATTATGTCTGCCAAAGAGAGATTAACCCAGGAAGTGGTACAAAAGCTTACAGATTTGCTTAGTATGATTCAAAGAATGGGAGGACAATTAGTCTTTTGTGGAGTGGGAAAGTCGGGAATGATTGGCCAAAAACTTGCCTCAACTTTCTCATCACTGGGATTGCCATCATTTTTTCTTCATCCTGTCGAAGCGTTGCATGGTGACCTGGGAAGACTTAGAGGTAATGATTGTGTGGTCTTTATCAGTAAATCCGGAGCCACCGAAGAGATTTTAAAATTACTGCCGTTTTTAGCTGTTCCCAGGGAGCAAAAAATTGGACTGCTTGGTAATCCAGCATCGGTAATTGGCAGTGAATGTGGAATTATTTTGGATTGTTCGGTGGAAAAAGAAGCCTGTCTTAATAACCAAGCACCCACCACCAGTTCTACGCTAGCGCTGGCCATGGGGGATGCCATGGCGGTTTTATATGAGTCTATTGCAGGCATCAATCGTGAAGGTTATGCGATTAATCACCCTGGAGGAATCCTGGGTAAGTGTATGCTGATGAAAGTGATGAGCCTGATGAGAAAGAAAGAAGAATGTCCGACTTTAATGGAATCTAGCAGTCTCAGAGAAGCTATTTTGGAAATGACGAGATATCCAGTCGGTGCCTGCGCGGTGATTGATGAGATGGGTATTTTAAAGGGGATAGTGGTAGAGGGTGATATTCGGAGGGCCTTTACCAAGGCTGAAACCAATATCGATATTGCCTTGAGTGAAGTTATGAATACATCCCCCATTATTGGTTATCCTGATGATCTTGCCATGGATGCTCTGGTATTGATGGAAAATCGTCCCAAACCTTTGAACGTTTTGCCCATTATTGATGCAAACAGCGTGTTTATGGGATTTTTAAGACTTCACGATTTGCTCTGTGAAGGTTTTTCTTTGCGATAATTAATAAGTGCGGTTATTGCAGCAATCAGCAGCCAAAAAATGAAAAAGGGTAGGTAACCATATCTTTGATAGATAGTTGGGACTCGATCAGTGAAAGCAAATGTTTGATCAAGATTTTCCACGCTTCCTAGCTTGGATCTTTTGGATTCACTTCCATCTGGATAAAGAATAGAAGAAAGACCAGTATTGGTCATACGAATAATGGGAATCTTAAATTCAAACGCCCGCCATTTTGCCAGAAAAAGATGTTGATAGGGTTCACTGGAGATTCCATACCATGAGTCATTGGTCAGATTGATGATGAAGTGTGGTTCATGCTCCACTGCATTTAAATATTTTCTGGTAAATTGAGGCTGAAGTATTTCGTAGCAAATGGACGAAATGAAAAAAGAGTTTTTCTTGGTTTCAAATAACGTATGTTGATTTCCTTTTTTAAAATAAGAAATATTCGTTACATACCTTCCAAGATAGGTATTAAAGACGCCAAAAGGCAGGGTTTCACCAAAGGCCAGTAAAATAATTTTATGGTAAACCTTGTCAAACCTTGGTAGGTCTTGATCTGAGTGCTTGAAGAGAAAAGCAGCGTTATATTCAGTTTCAAAAGTGGAAGTGTCATCCAGTTTGTCGTAGTCGTATCCACCAATAAAAAGGTCTGCTTTTTGATGGTCGATTATTTCTTTAAATAATTCCGGTATACTGGTTTTATTTTCCTGCAAATATTTGGAAAAGAGCGTCTTGGGATAGGCAGTTTCTGGCCAGATGATCAGATCAGGTATGATGGTTTGATCCATGCTCATGTTTTGATACCTGGTAATGACTTCAGAGATGGAATTAAAATCGCCTTCTTTGGAAGATAGTTTTAAAAAATTTCCCACGTTGGCCTGAACCATTCTGATGGAAAGTTGTTTGGTAGGTTCTTTGGGAAAAGCCAGCGGGGTCAGGGGATTTTGGTAATTGCAAATAATAAACAAGCTAAAGGCACCGACCGATATCACTCTATTTTTACGAGAGACCGGTTTTAGGGTCAAGGTTAAAATTAACCAAAAACTTATGAAAGAAAATATGATGGTTCCAAAAATCGGTGCCAGGGAGATATAGGGAGCCAAATGACCAAAAGGATGGGCCAGATAGGTGGGAAATTGGGTGGGGGTAAAATGTTCGATGAGGGTTATGATTAATGCGATAAGAGGGTAGGCGATGATCGATAATCTTTGGTGGGTTATTATTTTTTGTAGAAAGTTGGAAACCAAAATTAGAATTAGAAAATGAGGAACAATAATGAGTGAAAATAAAATTCCCAGCATTTGATTAAAAGGGGAGTCAATATTTCCAAATTCGCTGATGGTGTAGGGTATCCAGTAGTAGCCTAAGGTGTAGGCCCCTAGCGAAAAACAAAGAAAGTGAATCAATTTTATTTTTTTAGAATGCTCCTTGAAAATGGATGCAAAGAAAATAGCTACTCCGATCAAGGGGGCAAAAAAGACGGAGGGTATAAACTCAACAGGAAAGCCCAAGGCATACAAAATGCCTCCCAGGTAACTGAAAATAAAAGCAATATTCTTCTTAATAAATAATCTTGACATATTTTCTCGGTCGCTTAAAAACAGTTAAAAAGATATTCTAATTCTTTGCCAGGTAATTGCCAACACCCAAAACCTTTGGGTATCATAACAGGTGGGATATGAATAAAAGGATTTAGGCATGAATGAAAACATGGAAGTTAAGATTCAAGGTGATCTCTTACATTCGCAAAAAGTCAAAGCCATCAAAAAATGTCCCCGCTGCCAGAGCATTTATTTAACTGATAAAGAGTGTGAGGCCTGTGGTTTTCAATTGAATTTTAATTTTATTGGCGAGCCTTTTGGCCATCTGAGCTTTTATGAAAGCCAGGAAATATTTTATCGGATGGGGACCCTTAGGCGACTTGCTTATTTTATCCTTGATAAAAAATATTCTAGATATCTTAAATATGAATTAGCGATAAAAAGGCGTTTGGATAATCTGCTTACGTATTTTTTTGACCATATCGATCCGGTGGAAAGAAATCGTAAATTTTTTTATTTGGAACTTACTCATTTAGTAGCCGAGTTTGAAAAATTGGGGCTTAAGAAGTATTTAAGTTACCGGATCAAAGATAAAGTGATGTCCTCCGATAAGGAGACCATTGCTGGTAATTCAGTATATGTATCCAAGATAACGTCCTGGATAGATCACCGGGAAGATCAAAAAACCAAATTGGAACAGTTGTTGACCCTCAAAATCTTTGGGACCATCAGAGTTGGTTATATAATGCTTATCATGCTTTTTAATTTAATTTTGATCACGGTTGGTTTGAAGATGTTTTCTTATTTTGTAGTACTTCCGTAAATGCTTTTTTTAAGACGAAAATTAGTTGGCTTTTCTTATCAATCGATATTGGATTTGTCCGACTTTTTTGTTGGCGAGTTCCCGCTTGGGAGTAATCTTTAAAGTCTCATAAGACTTTGCCATTTTCAAAGCATTATAGGCATTGAGCCTTCCATTTGATTTACATTTGTTGAAGAAATTAACTTCTTCGGTTGCCGAAGCCGTGATGATTTTCTTGATGGTTGGTCCATCAAAGGCGGGATACTGGGACTTCATCAGGGAAGCAACGCCTGTGACAAAAGCGGTGGCCTGGCTGGTACCGGTTAATATCCCGGATCGCTCGTTGGGATATGATGATTTGATCCGGTGTCCAGGAGCAAATATATCCACAGAATATTTTCCGTAATTGGATACGGAAAGCATACTGAGCTGCATATCGTAAGCTGAGACGGTGATGATATTCGATAATCCATAGCTGGCTGGGTAGTAAGCACTTTTTTTCTGATCGATGTTCGACTCTTCGTTGCCTGCAGCTGCTACAATCAGGATACCTTTTTTCTCAGCTTCTTTGAGTATTCGTAATTCTTCCAAAGCTGGTTCCGGTCCTCCACCTGAGTAGTTGATAATGTCCACGTTGTGATCAACGGCATATTTTAAGGCGTCGATGGTGGAGTTAAGATTATCTTTCCCTGTGGCCTCCGGATTGTAATATTTTAAAATCAATAAATGTACGGAAGGATCAACGCTTCTGATAATTCCTGCTACATGAGTGCCGTGTCCATGATAATCAAAGGGAGTGTATTTGTTTTTACAATTTTTGGAAAAATCGATGCCATATTCGCTACTGGTTATTTTGCGATCTTTCAAATACAAACTTCCAGAGAGAAAAGAATGATTTGGATCAATACCTGTGTCAATCACTGCCACCACTATTTTCTTTTTGGGTGCACTCAAGATTTGCCAGGCTTCTTGCAGGTTGATGGAAGATTTTTTATTGGTGGGTGAGATGCCCCAGCTTGCATAATTGGAGTTTAAGTCGAGTAAATCAAAGGGACAGCCATTTGAGCTAGGCTTGGCGTGAAGACTTAAGGATGTGAACACCCAAGCGATCACTAAACATTTAAATAGAAAGCTCATAGGATGTTGTTGGTTTCTCATTTTCTTTCTTTTTTAAATTGTTAATAACACAGGAACACTGTTCCTGCTCTCTAATTTATGAGCAAACTAGTTGCCAATTTTCTTTGATAGAAAACAGATGGTTATCCTGGATAAATGGGAGAAGAGTGTAGGTTTTTATGAAATTTGTATATTTGTTAGACAAAAGTATGTGTAAATAATTTAAACATAAACAAAATCTATAAAGTACGTCATTTGATATCGCCAGATGGTGTCCAAATAAATTCTCAAAATCAAGCGAGCTTCTAATCAGCTGAAAAAGCGTGGAAAATCTTGGTAAGGATTTTGCTTGATAAAAGATGTGTTTGAAGTGGCCCAAAATGGGCCTTAAATCTCAGGAGGAGATATGAAAGACATGCCAAAATTCATAATATTAGGATTATTAATTGGGGCCCTTATTTCTTGTCAGCACACTCAAAGAAGAGACTTAACCAGCATTCAACTCACCCCTTCTAAAGTTACTTATGGAGTACTCCAACAGGAGGTCAACGGCTTGCTGGAAAAGACCAACGATTTACAGAAATATACGGTTGCTCAGCCAGATATCTTATAATTTATCAGGCTAATTTCTTGACTAAATTTTCGCGTTCACGTTCTTCAGCATGATGAATGCAAAGAGTGGTCCACGGTTGGGTGTTTAGTCTTTTTTCAGAGATCTCTTCACCGCAGTCATCACACTCACCAAAACAATTGCTTTCAATGCGGTCCAATGCCTCTTCGATCTCTCTAAGTTTTTTGAGTTCACGGTTTTTAATATTGAACGAGATTTCTTGATGAATCACATTGTTCGCTAAATCACCTTCCTCAGACAGGTCTTCCGGGGAGGTATGGAGGTCGCTTGCTATTTTTAAAACCCCTCCACTTAAAATTTGGGTCTTAAGAGTAAGTAGCACTTTTTTGTATTTTTCAATTTTGGCCTTTTCCATGGGTTCCTCCATTATGTATATCCTAGCGGGGCCTTCTCTTCCTAATATTTTACCCTAAATTTGTTCAATGGCCTAAGGGGTAAAAATGTTCCGTTAAAGCACTTGCCACCGTTTGAACATTATCGGAAGGATGGTTTGAAATAATGAGAATTAAGTGAAAAAATACGAATACGATACGAGTAAGGTACAAATTAAGATGCTTAATATTGAGCAAACAAGTTGGTTATTTCCCAGATTGATTCAGCTTGAGGTTAAGATCCCGCCAGCTTTTTCCCTGCCTCATGGACTGGGTTTTTTGGAACAGCTCGACTTTCTGATTATGTTCTATCAAAGTGGATGAGAATTCATGGGTTCCATCGTTTTTACTGACAAAATAAAGATAAGTGTGAATTTCCGGTTCTAGCGCAGCTTTGATGGATTCAATGCCTGGGTTGGCAATCGGGCCAATCGGGAGACCGGTAATCATGTAGGTATTGTACGGGGAGGGGTGTTTTTTATCCTTTAACTGGATATTGCCGCCAAACTCTTCAAACATGCCGTAGATAATTGTGGGATCAGTTTGCAAGCGCATCCGTTTTTTTAACCGGTTTAAAAAAACTCCGGCAATTTTGGCCCGTTCAAAGGGGGCACCGGTTTCCTTTTCCACGATCGAAGCAAGGGTAATGACTTCGTGAAGGCTTAAGCTGGTTTTGGAGAAGTCCAGACCGGATATTTTTTTTCTGAATGTTTCGACCATTTTAATAATAATTTGTTTGGAGGGAGTGTCAGGGGGAAAGAGATAGGTTTCCGGGTAAAGATAGCCCTCAATACGCGCTGCTTTGATTCCCAGTGAAGAGACAAAATTTTTATCCAACCCAAGCGCTATAAATTCATCATAATTACAAATATTATTTTCATTTAGAATTTTACCAATTTCAAACAGATTTTTTCCTTCAGGCACTGTTAGCCTGGTTAGCATGGGGGTGCCACCAACTAGGGTGTTGATGACATCCTTCATATTGGAATTGGTTTTGATTAAATATTTACCTGCCTTGAAACTTTTTAGCAGTCCGTTTATCTTGGCATATTGATAAAAGATTTTTTTACTGGAGATCAATCTTTTTTGACCTAAATGAAAATTGATTTGGGAAAAACTTTCTCCTCTTTTAATCTCAAACATCTGATCAAGCCCCTGGTAACGCCAATTTTCAATGGAGTAATAGACTTTATAAAAAGCAAAGCCAATTGCCAGACAGATGATAAAAAAAGTGAGTAGTATGATTTTTTTAAACATAAAATTTTTAAAAAGTACTTTAGATGATAATTCGCGATATGGAAAAGTACAATAGTTTAAGTAAAGTTGAAAAATTTGTTATTGCATCTTGCTATTCACTCAATTGATTTTTATCAGCGATGAAGTCTTCCAGGATGATAACGGCAGAAACCATATCAATTTTGTCCATTGCTACTTTGAAATTAAATTCGGGAGAGTTTTTCATACGGTCTTTGGCATCGAAAGTGCTCAAGGTTTCATCTTGAAAATAGACGCATACGTTGGGGATACTTGCTTTGAGCAATTCACCAAAATGTTTAATTTTTTCAGTGGCCTTGGTTTCTTTGCCGTCAAGTAATCTTGGGATGCCAAGTACGAGCACTGCTATGGCTTCTTCGCTTACATATTTGATCAAATCGCTGATAAGTTGCTTGGGACTTTGAAATCTAATTCGTTCAAAGCATAATGGATAGGGATCATTGCCGGGTATGAAGGTCGCTAGCCCGACGTACTTTTCGCCATAATCAATGGACATTATTTTTTTTCCTAGGAGGGTTTTGAATCTAGGTGATGATACAGAAAACATAGAATAGCTACATACTATGTTCAGGATGTAAATTCAATCAGTTATATTTATCTGATGTAAATTATACGGATAATCTCCAAAGAAAAGGAAACCTACTTGACAAGAAATGTTTAAAAGCTATGATAGAAACAAAGACCTTAACTTTCAAAGGTTATTAATCACTAGCTTTTTTCTGCGTTCGTCCCAATTGAAAAATCAATATTAAACGTGGAGAGTGAAAGCGATTTCTTGAGTTAATCTTAAGTAACAGACAAGGGAAGATTGTTTCATAATAAATAGCTCAAATAAAAAATTATTATATATCTTGTGTATTAAGGAGTAGAAACTGATGCATTTGAATGATTTAAGAGAAAAAGAGATTATTGAATTAACCCAGATGGCAGAAAAGGAAGGAATTGAAAATCCTGGTGCCTTAAAAAAGCACGAAGTTATTTTTGCCTTATTAAAAAAACATGCAGAGAATGATAATGAAATTTTCGGCGAAGGGGTTTTAGAAATACTTCCTGACGGTTTTGGTTTTTTACGTTCTCCCGGTTACAACTACCTTCCAGGTGCTGATGATATTTATGTAAGCCCCAGCCAGATCAGGCGTTTTGGGCTGAGAAAAGGGGATACAGTCATTGGTCAGATTCGCCCACCCAAGGACGGCGAACGGTATTTTGCGCTTTTAAAAGTGGAAACCGTTAACTTTCAAGGTACTGAAGAACACAAGCGAATGGTTTTATTCGATAACCTAACCCCTCTCTATCCAGAGAAAAAAATTAATTTGGAATTTAAACCAACCAACTATTCAACCAGGATAATTGATTTGTTCGTTCCCCAGGGGTTTGGCCAAAGATGTTTGATTGTGGCCCCTCCCAAGGCCGGAAAGACTGTCCTTTTAATGGATATGGCAAATGCCATTACCACCAACCACAAAGATGCGGTTACGATTGTTCTACTGATTGACGAAAGACCGGAAGAAGTAACCGATATGAAGAGAAATGTTGCGGCGGAGGTAGTATCTAGTACTTTTGATGAACCGGCCAGTCGCCACGTTCAGGTAGCCGAGATGGTTATGGAGAAAGCCAAGCGACTGACGGAAGCGGGTAAAGACGTTATCATTTTGCTTGATTCAATCACCAGACTTGCGCGCGCTTATAACACGGTGGTTCCGCCATCAGGAAAGATCCTGTCAGGTGGTGTGGATTCAAATGCACTTCATCGACCAAAAAGATTTTTTGGTGCTGCCAGAAATATTGAACACGGCGGCTCTTTGACGATTATTGCAACATCGTTGATCGATACGGGTTCAAGGATGGATGAGGTTATTTTTGAGGAATTTAAAGGTACGGGTAATTCCGAAATTCAATTGGACAGAAAACTTCTGGAAAAAAGAATTTTCCCATGTTTGGATATTAATCGGGCCTCAACCAGAAAAGAAGACCTTTTAATGAGTGATAATGATTTACAACGAGTTTATTTGCTTAGAAAAGTGTTGCATCCGATGAATACTATCGATGCCATGGAGTTTATGTTAAGTCGTATTACAAAAACAAAAACTAATACAGAATTTCTTGATTCAATGAACGGGTAATTTTGTGTTAAATAATTCAGATCTTTCTCAAAAATATACTTCGATTGGGGGCCAGGCAGTGATAGAAGGGGTGATGATGAGATCGCCCAATACTTTTATCGTTGCGGTCAGACAAGAGGATGGAACCATCAGGGTCAGAAGGGATCAGTGGTTTGGGCTTTTTAAAAAAAATAAATTTTTGAAATTACCTTTTGTAAGAGGTGTTTTTATTTTGCTTGAGACCATGGCCAATGGAATTGTTGCCTTAAATTATTCAGCCAGAATTGCGATGGCTTCCGAGATGATTAAAAAGGCTGAGAAAAATGGAGTTACTCGCGAGGATGCGGTAAAAAAGGAAAAGGAAAAAGAAAAAGTAGGTTTGGCAACCTGGATTTCGATTGCTGCTTCGCTGGTTTTTGGAATACTTTTGTTTAAGGCCTTGCCTCACTTTTTAACGGCCTTGTTTGCAGATAGCACCCATGCTTCATGGGGGCTGCAAAGCTTTACATTTCATACGATAGATGGAGTACTTAAGGCTTTTATTTTTATATTTTATATCGTCATCATAGGATTTATTCCTGACATCCGGCGGGTTTTTCAATATCACGGGGCGGAACATAAATCTATCTCGACGTTTGAGGCCCAGGAAGAATTAACCATTGAAAATGCAAAAAAATATACCACCTTTCATCCCAGATGTGGCACGACCTTTATTTTCTTTTTGCTTTTTATCTCCATCATTATTTTTGCAGTTTTTTTTGCGCTTGTGCCGGTTGGCGCAGGGTTACCTACGGTCTTGAAACATTTGCTGGCGGTGGGAACCAAGATTCTGCTGGTTTTTCCAATTGCCGGATTATCTTATGAGCTTATCAAATTGATGGGCAAAAAGTGTGATACCTGGTGGGGAAAAATTTTATCTACTCCTGGGCTTTTGTTACAGCGACTGACCACCAGAGAACCCGCTGATGATCAGTTGGAAGTGGCACTGGTTTCCATTAAAGCCGCCTTGTTTCTAGAGGAAAAATACAATTTGAAAAATGTTGGACAAGATATGAAGGTCATAACCCTAGAAGAAGTGGAAATCAGCGGTCTAAATGATGTGGAGAAATCCAATTTTAAATTAGCTGATTTTTTGGAGTAAGCCATGTCGATGTTTGATAAATTGGAATCGGTTGTTCATCGATATGATAGTTTGACACAAAAGCTTGCAGATCCCAAAATTTATGACAATCAAAAAGAATTCAAGGATGTTTCCTCTGAAAGGGCCGGTCTCGAAGAAGTGGTCAAGGTTTACAAGGAATATCGAAAATTAAAAGAAACCTTGGATCAGGCAAAAGAAATCCTGAATGATGAAAAAGATGAAGAACTGCGTGAGATGGCCAAAGAAGAAATCAGTCAGGGAGAAACTGACCTTCCAAAGATAGAAGAGCGTTTGAAAGTTCTCTTGCTGCCTAAAGATCCACTTGATGATAAAAACGTTATGGTGGAGATACGTGCCGGGGCGGGCGGTGATGAAGCTTCAATCTTTGTACAAGATGTATATCGAATGTATCAAAACTTTTTTAAAAATGTTGGTTTTAAATCAGAAATGGTCTCGATCAGCAAGTCAGATGAAGGTGTTAAAGAAGTGATCTTCAGTGTGACAGGGGATAAGGTTTACTCCAAATTGAAATACGAGTCAGGGGTACATCGGGTGCAAAGAGTCCCTAAAACCGAATCTCAGGGAAGGGTACATACTTCAACCATTACCGTGGCGGTTATGCCGGAAGCGGACGATGTTGAATTTGAACTTAATATGAATGATGTGCGTGTAGATGTTTATCGAGCGGGTGGCTGTGGTGGACAATCAGTCAATACCACTGACTCTGCGGTAAGGGTGACCCACGTTCCCACCAACACGGTCGTTGCCATCCAAGATGAAAAATCACAGCATAAAAATAAAGAGAAGGCGCTTAGAATTTTGAGAAACCGAATCTATGATAGAATGGTTCAAGAACAGCAGGCCAAAGCTGCCGCAGAAAGACGGGGACAGATTGGAAGAGGGGATCGCAGTGAACGGATTCGCACTTATAATTATCCCCAGGGAAGATTTACCGATCATAGAATCGGATTGACCATCTACTCATTGGATAAAATCATGGAAGGTGATTTGGCGGCGATTTTGGATTCACTGGTTGCCCACCATCAAGCTGAGCTTTTGCAAGGCGATGAAAAATAATAAACTGACAGCTTATTTTGATCAATTTAAGACCGGCCTGCTGCAAACTTATCCGGGACTTGGATTGTCTTATTTTGAGGAATGTTTTATTTTATCCCAATTATCAATTGAAGAATTTTTAAAAAAAGTTAATGAAAAAATTCCGCTGGAATATATAACCGGTAAAGCTTTTTTTTATAATCATTATTTTATGGTTTCAAATAGTGTTTTGATTCCTCGCTGTGAAACAGAAATTTTGGTGGAAATGGCCTTGAGTTACCTTGCCAGTTTGACATGTTTAGAAGTAGTGGTGGCGGATGTGGGGACGGGGTCTGGCAATATTATTCTTTCCGTTGTAAATGATACCAATAAAAAGATACGGGCTATCGCCACGGATCTTTCCTTTGATGCCCTGGTGGTTGCTAGAAAAAATGGTGCTTGTCTCCAGAAGGATGATAGCGAAGTAATTTTTGTGCAAACTGATCGGCTGCTGGGGGTCGATGAACAATTTAACCTTATTGTTTCCAATCCCCCCTATATAAAAAGACAATTGGATGAAAAAAAAGTACATGCCTCAGTTATCCAACATGAACCCCATATGGCCTTATTTTTAGAAGATTCGCAGTATGAAGCGTGGTTTACGGATTTATTTGCTCAAGTAAGAGATAAACTGAAGCCGGGCGGAATGTTTTTGATGGAGGGGCATGAGGATCATTTGGAAAAATTGCAGGAATTGGCCATGCAAATGTCACTTGCGAAAGTACAAATTCTAAAAGATTATAATAACAGGAATCGATTTTTAAAAGCATTCAAGGAATAGAATATGGATAGATTGATTATAGAAGGTCCGAGTAAAATGAGCGGAGAGGTATCGGTATCTGCTGCAAAAAATGCTTATCTGCCCATCTTGGCCGCAACTTTGGTTTCCAGTAAACCAGTTCATCTAAAAAATTTACCCGATCTTAGGGATATCAAAACCATGATCAAATTGCTTACCCATTTGGGAGTCAAAGTGGAGACCAAAGGGGATGTAACCAGTTTTGATGCTTCTCAAATTTCATCGAATGAGGCAACTTACGATTTGGTGAAAACGATGAGGGCATCCATCCTGGTGCTTGGTCCTGTGCTTGGGAGATTTTTAGAATCAAAAATTTCTCTTCCGGGAGGCTGTGCTATTGGGGCAAGACCAATTGATTTGCATTTGAAAAATCTTAAAAAGATGAACGCCAGTATTACCATCGACAGCGGATATGTTTATGCTAAAACCAGTGGATTAAAAAGTGCAGATATCACGCTTAATTTTCCTTCCGTCGGGGCAACTGAAAATTTAATGATGGCTGCTTTGTTTGCGGACGGTGAAACGGTCATTGAAAATGCCGCCATGGAGCCCGAAGTGGAGGATCTGGCTAATTTTTTAATCGCCATGGGGGCCAAAATCAAAGGATCTGGAACGAGTCGGCTTTCGATTACTGGAAATATGAAGGCAGATGATTTCCAGGAAGTAAGTTACGAGGCGATCGGTGACCGGATTGAGGCCGGAACCTTAATTATCGCCGCACTGATTACCAATTCTAAAATCAAGGTGAAAAATATTAATCCAAGGCATTTAAGTGTTGTGTTACATATTTTAGAAGAGATGGGAGCCACTTTTGAAATGGGGAAAAATTTTATTATCGTCAAACCATCCAAACTAAAGTGGGCCAAGATTCATACCGCCCCTTATCCTGGATTTCCTACTGATTTGCAGGCCCAAATTATGACTCTGGCAACTAAAGCGGAAGGTGCTAGTATTATCAGGGAAGAGATATTTGAGAATAGATTTATGCATGTTCCAGAACTGGTGCGCCTGGGGGCGGAGATAGAATTAATTGGAAATGCCGCAATCGTTCAAGGTAACGCCAAACTAACGGGGTGTCCAGTAATGTGTACCGACCTGAGGGCCTCGGCGGCGCTGGTTTTAGCCGCTATGAGTGCGGAAGGTATTACCGATGTTCAAAGGGTCTATCATTTGGATAGAGGGTATGAAAAATTAGAGGAAAAACTGAAAATACTTGGGGTAAAAATTGAAAGAAGTAATCCCGGGGAGTATTTATGACCGATTGTATTTTTTGTAAGATTATAGACGGTAAAATCCCCGCAGAAATAATATTTGAAAATGAAGATGTTCTGGCTTTTCGAGATATTCAGTCGCAAGCCAGGGAGCATTTTCTTTTTATTCATAAAACTCATCAAAAAGATTTGGTGGAGATGGTTCATGAAAACCCGGATGGGCTTTTACAAATTATGAAGGCCATCAGTGAATTTTCCAACAAAACTAAGTTAAAGGAAAATGGTTTTCGAGTGGTCACCAATGTGGGAAGAAATGCAGGCCAGAGTGTTTTTCATACTCATTTCCATGTGCTTAGTGATAATCATCTGGGTAAATTTGGAAAATAATTTCTGCCAGATGGTTTATGCCCAATTTTCAATTATGAAAAAGGGTTCCAGGTAGCACAAAAAAAATCTTAATTCTAATTATTTATCGGGTAAAAAGATTTCTAACCAAGGAGATCTTATGCGAATATTTTTTTATGTATTAATTTTGTTATTTGTTTCGTGTGGAAAGTCAAACAAACCGGCCAAGCTGGAGGCAATTGAACCTGCTGGAGGGGGGGGAACCCAGATGGATTCTGCAGCTATTCCGTTTGTTTCATTTGAAGGGATGGAAAATACCGAGATTTATTTTGATGCGAATAATGTCTTTAAAAATAATTTCCAGGTTACCCCGTCAAATCAAATATTGAGGAGAAAAATTTTGAGGGATTTGAGTAAGCTGGGGCTTCTTAAAAAAATTATCTGGGATCAAAAGGAATTTGTAGATTATTTAAATTTAAATGTAATTGATTATAGCGATCTGAAAGACAAGCTACAGCTGGAAAAAATGGTACAGGGACTTACCAATCTAGAAGAAATGCAATTTAGTTTTGATGCAAAATTGATATTCGAGAGGTTTGACAAAAGTGATATTATTTCTGATATCCAGCTTGCATTTTATTATTATTATCCGTTAACCGGAGAGCTAAAACCGATTGTGGATGCGAAGATGATTGGTTCGTCAGAGTTTTTTAGTTCGGATAACAGTCAGTATCTTCATATCGACAAGCTAAAGTTTAATTTTTCCAAATTAAAACAATCGTTAGAACAAAATTCAAAACTGGTATTTCAAGTCAAGGATTTTAAAATTGAAAACGATAATTTGGTGCAACGGCATAACGAATTATATGCAAATTATTTAAAAAATAATGCCATGGTCATTATTTCGTCTAAGGATCACACCGAGGTTCATTTTGTTCCACCTGGTATCAGACTCAAGGATTTGGCGGATGCATATTCGCCTGATTTAACCATTGATTCGGATGGTGAGATTCAGTGTTATATGGGGTTTTGTAAAAATATTAAAACTTTTGATTTGACAGAAAATGCCAGTGAATTGGAAGGAAAAAAAATATGGTATCAATCTTCTCCTCTTGATAGTGTGTTGCAGGCTGAGGGAGTTTATATCTTGTTGTCGCTGGAGGGTAGCGAACTTCGTTGGTATATGGAACAAAATAAAATGACTAAAAAATATGATTCAATTAAAACAGATACGGAAGTATTTGTGATAAACCCACACGATTTGATTAAAATTACAATTAAATCCTTCAAGGAAATCCCGGTGTTTTCTTCCAGTCGAAAGACATTTTATGGGAAAGATCTTGACTCATCACTGAAAAGAAATGGGAGTTGTCTCGGGACTATCAAATCAATTAGCGGTTCAGCCAGGCAAGATCATCCGTGGCAGGAGGCGGATTTAAAATTTGCCATGGATGAGAAGATATATACACTTCAGGAATTAATTGATAATAAAATGATGGTGGTGAGGGAGGATTCCGCAAGCCAGATTGAAATACAATTTAGCAATGTTCTATTTAAAACCATGCAGATACAAATGAATAAAACAAATAAAACCACCCAAGTAAGCGTTGGTTTTGTCGGGTGGGTTGACCATAGAGGCTGTAGCCTTACTCAATTTTTCTCACCATCCCCACAAACGAATATGGTTACTTTTACTGAAAATCATCTGTTTGATATTGAGATAAAATAAAAGGTTGATTTATTAAATTCTTTGAAGTCCTTCAAATAAAGCGGTAAGCAGGGATTTTTGTAAACTGGTAAAATCAAAAAGCTCGGCCATGATAATGACCGGGCTTTCCTTAATTAAAGCACATATAACTATCTGCCCTTGAGATTTATTATACTCAGTAATATTAAACAGGTGATCCATTTGCGGACGGTAGGTTTCCATCAAACTTTTTTCAAATTCATCACCTACATGAGTGGAAGGAAGTCTTACACCATCTATTCTAAATTGGGTGAGCTGGCTTTTAGCTTGGCCTTTCTCGTTTGGTTTAATATTGTTAAAGATAAGTTTTAGGGTGATGGCCCCTAGATTTCTTTTAATGATGAACCACAATTCCTCAAAAAAATCCACCCGGTCATTGGGCATGAGTTCTTTTAGATGATCGAGTGTTACAAATAAATTCTCAAGGCTCTTGAGATTACAATTCAAAACCCAATTTGCATAAGCCTGTTTGATGATATCTCTGGCGAGCTGGAAAGATAGTTGATTAAAGCTCTCCTCATTTAGTTTTAAGGTGGAGGCGTTGCAGATGGGATAATATTTATTTTCTTCCTCCAAAAGAGACATGATTTCATTTTCATTTTCTAAAACATCAAGAATCATCAAATTCACTTTTTCATTTTTAATTTCGTCTATGGTAATGGTTTTTAAATTGGTTTGCCCAACCAGATCAAAAGTTTTGATTAAAACTTTATTCTTTGCTTTAATAAACCCAATGGAAAAAATCATAATAATCCTTTTTTTATCTACAATGACATGAACAATTTAACCTATGGATTGATGGCCTGCAAGGGTAAATTGAACAGCCAGGGGGCAATTTTTTGAATAGGTCTGGGCGCACAGGCGATATAATGCCTCTGGACGTTAAATTTTTAGTAATTTAAAATAAAGGATATGAAGGTTTTATTTATTGCAGTGATTTTGGGATGGGAAGCTTGGCAACCTTGGGCCTGGTCCCAAGATGAGTTGTATATCAAGAAGATGCTTTTGCAAGAAAGATTACAACAGTCAACAAAAGAAATTAAAAAAACCGTGTACGATTTGCAGGCAAGCACCCCACTTTACAAGGTGGATTTAAATCAAGACAAATATAAGGAAGGGATTATTTATCACAAGGATAATGGGAGAGATGTTTTACATATTTTATCCCATAGAGGAAAATTAATTAAAAGTTTTGAACTCGATGCTTTTGGTAAAAATGCTGTCTTGGACCGGATTGCCATTAAACAACTCTCGGCGGAAACCAACGTTATGATTTTATATTTTTATGCCGGGGAGCAAGAATATATTGATTACAAAGGGCAGGGCAGACTCTACTTTATCAATATTGATAAAAATAACTTTGATAAAATGAATATTCAAAAAGGGCCTAGCTTTTGGTCGGAAGCAAAAGATAGCCATGGAAACTATCATCGCCGTCATTATCAGGTGAATCTTAAAGATTTAAATCATGATGGTGTTAAGGAAATTCTGGTGAAGTATGCCAGTATCTCGCAGGTATGTATGTACCAAGGCGAAGGCAAGTGGGTCTGTAAGTAACTTAATCAAGAAGCCTTGGGAATATTATCGTCGTCATGATCCTGCCAGTGATCGCTTTGATAATCGGACATAAAGGAGAGATTGTTTTTTAGTTTTTCTTGGCGATTTCTGGAATGTTTAAAATTCATTCCTTTGATAATGCTAAACCAGATAATAATTGGCAGTATGGTTATAAATATTATAAAAATTATGGGTAAGGCACTAGGCCCATTATCCAATTTGGTCTCTTTCACTCCGTCGTTTGAGTAAATATTTGCGGCCAATTCACGATTGGTTCTTTCTGTATTGGATTTGAATTTAAAACCTTTGGCATTTTTGGGAGAAACGGGTTTTTCCTGGTCTATGGAAAGTCCCATGACTGGTTCCACCGCTGGCTGTCTTGCCAAAAGCGTCCAACACAAGAAAAAAGACGCTAGAAAGATAAATGTTGTTTTTCTCATGATCCCTCCATGGATGCTTAGAGAAAAAATCCGTAAAATTAGTCAGTTACGCTGGACTGAAATTGTAAGGTTGTATGAATATTTTTCATCAATACTCTTTATTCCTTCATATCTATGATACATGGCAAAAGGGTTAAATTATAGTGGGAAAATTATCCTTACTATGGGAGCAAAATTGGAAAAACTTGAGATATTTGATCGGGAAAGGCTTGGCAAAGTTTGGGAATTTTGCATGTTGGAAAAACCCTATAGTGTTAATCCAGACACGGATAGACTGTTTATTGATGCCCTTCAAGAGGTGATTGCCTGGCACCAGCATCAATCCAACTTTTATGAAAAACTTTTAATTAAAAATCAATTTTCGAAAGATACTCTGCAATCCATTTTAGATATTCATAAGATTCCATTTATCTTTGCAAATTTTTTTAAAAAATATGAAGTGCTTTCGATTGATAAAAAAGATGTCTTTTTACATTTAACCTCGTCGGGAACCACCGGGCAAAAGTCCCAGATATTTTTTGATGAATGGTCGATTAAATCGGCGCAAAGAATGGTCGATCTGATTTTTAACTATTACGGATGGATAACCCCACATCAAAAATGTAATTACCTCCTATATACTTATGAACCCGAGAAAAATTTTAACCTAGGTACATCCTATACGGATAATTTTTTATGCAAATATGCTCCCATCAATGAGGTATCATATGCTCTTAAAAATGTAGGGGACGGGGAACACAAGTTTGATTTGTTTGGCTGTATCGAAGTTTTGCAAAAATATGAAGAGGCGCAGTTGCCGGTGAGAATTTTTGGATTCCCGGCTTTTTTGTATTTTACGCTTGAACATATGAAAAAAATAAAAATGCCACCCATAAAATTACATAAGGAATCTTTGGTATTTTTGGGTGGAGGCTGGAAAGGACATCAGGATAAAGTGATTGAAAAAAAGGATTTTTATGACCTGGCCGGTGAATACCTGAATATTCCAGATGAAAGATTGCGGGATGGATTTGGTTCAGTTGAGCATTGTATCCCCTACATTGAATGTAAATCCCACCATTTTCATGTACCGGTGTGGTCTCAAATAATTATTAGAGACGTAAAAACTCTGAAACCGCTCGGGCCTGATCAAGTGGGGTATTTAAATTTCATTTCCCCATATATAACTTCAGTTCCGGCAAATTCAGTGCTGATGGGCGATTTGGCGATTTTACATGCTGGGAGTGATTGTCCTTGTGAATTGGAGACTCCCTGGTTTGATATTGTGGGCAGGGCCGGGACCAGTAAAAATAAAAGTTGTGCAATGAAGGCCTCTGAACTCCTGAATAAATTTTAAGGAATAATTATGCATTTGTGGAAAGGTGTAGAAATTGATGATTCAAGATTAATGGAAAATCTGAAAGTTTTGGATAACGAAATGTCGAATTCGCTTAATTTGAATCTACCGGTAAGGTTGGTCTTGGATGCTCTTGAGCGATTTAATCAGGCGTTAACTGATGAACAGTTAGGTGACTATTTAAATGATGCTCATTTATCCCAGGAAGATTTAAAGGATGAAATTGGATTTTTCAGGGATTTTTTAAAAATGAGTAATCTGAAAAATAAAATTAAAAAAGAATTGGGTGGTTATGATGTTTGGGATTTGAAGAAAAATTTGGACACCGTGGAGGTTTTTGAAGGGAGACGACCGCTTGGGATTATCCTGCATATTACCCCTTCAAATTCCAATGTACTGGCTTTTTTGGCGGCCGTGGAGGGATTGCTAAGTGGCAACGTTAATCTACTGAAAATTTCTAGCAAAGATTCCAGTTTTTCAATGAAAGCATTAAAAAAATTAGGTGAGCTGGATGATACGGGACTGATTAGGAATCATTTGATGGTGTTGAGACTGAGTTCCAAACAAAAAGATGTCATCATTCAATTGGCGGCGATTGCCAATGGTGTTTCAGTGTGGGGGGGGGATCCGGCAGTCCTTGAAATAAAAAATATGGTACCGGCTCAATGCAAAGTGATTACCTGGGGACATAAAATTTCTTTTGCTTATATCACCAGGTCTTATTTCCAAGATGAGGAAACTTTAAAAAATTTAGCAAGAGATTGTGTGAGATTGGAACAACAGGCCTGTGCTTCTCCTCAATGTATTTATTTAGAGACAGGTTCATACCAGGAAGTTCGCCAATTTGCTGAAAAGTTTTATCAATATTTAAAAAAGGAATCCGATCAAAAAATAACTAGACCGCTTCCCACCGATGTCCAGGCGGAAATTACTAACGTTACAGAATTGGTCAAACTTGATGAGATAATGATGGACTCACTGGTGCTTGAAGATCCAGATAAAAAATTTCGAATCTATGTTGAAAATGATTCAACTCTAAAAACTTCCCCTTTGCACCGAACTATCTGGATCAAGCCGCTTTCCAAGGAAAGTATTTTATCTGAATTATTTCCCTTCCGGAATTATTTACAGACGATCGGGTTTGCGGGCAATTTGCAAGATTCTTTCGATATATTGGATATTTTATTGAAAACGGGTGCTACCCGGATCAAACCAGTTGGAACTATGCTTGATACCTATGCAGGTGAGGCACATGATGGGGTCTATCCACTGCATGCGTTTACGAAAAATGTCAGTGCAATGGTAGAAGGGATAGACGGATGGTCAAGAATAAACTTCTCAAATTATTTCAACCAATCGTCCAGTCAAAAAGTCATGACCAAGGATGATTTTCAAAAACAAAGTCATGATCTCCAGCATGCCAAGTTATTTTTTAAAAGTGGGGGAAGTTCGGGTAAAACCGCACTTTCTTCCTTTGACTATGCAGATTATTATTTACTGATGGAAGCTGCCAGTGAAGGATTGATAGCTTCCGGCCTCGATCCCAAATGTGATAAAGTTATTAATCTTTTTTTTGGTGGAGGGCTTTATGGGGGGATGATCAGCTTCTTTACTATTTTGGAAAAAATGCGTGCCATTCAATATACCATGGGAGCCTGGCCGGATTTTGAATTTGTTGGAGAGACGATCGTTACAAATAACATAGATACTCTAATTGGTATGACTTCATATTTGATACAATTGTTGGATTACAATAAGGAAAAATTTAAAAAATATAATGGAATTAAAAAGATATTTTATGGGGGAGAGCATTTCACTGGCAAACAAAAGGAATGGGTTCAAAATGAATTTCATATTAACTTGATCAAGTCAGCCAGTTATGGGAGCGTTGATGCCGGTCCGCTTGGATATCAGTGTCAATACACCTTGGGGAGTGTCCACCATTTACATGATAGTATTCACCACTTGGAAATTCTAAAGCTTGATTCGGATATGCCGGTGGATGACAATGAAATTGGCAGATTGGTGTTTACCACACCAGACCGGGAATCTGTGGTTATCAACCGGTATGAAATAGGTGATATGGGTAGGTGGATACCAGGTAAATGTGCTTGTGGAAGAAAGGCCAGGTTATTTGAGTTAAAAGGGCGCATGGGGGATGTTTTCAAGGTAGGAGGCACTTTTATTAATTTTCAAATGATTGAAAATATCCTGTGTGACAAATGTTCATACAGTGGTGAGTTTCAAATAGAGATAACTAACCGTGATCGTCTGGATCACTTGATTTTAAAACTGGATAAAAGTAAAATTATTTCTGGTGATGTAAAAAAAATAGTATTAAAAAATTATAAAGATTTGTATGAAGTGATTGAGATCGAACAAGCTTTGAAATTGGAAGTTAAGAAAATTGAATCAAATGAATTTTTAAGAACCCCTGCCAGCGGCAAGTTAATTCGGGTTAAAGACCAGAGAAAAATATGATAAATGTAAATAGACACGAAAAATTAAAGAGTCTGGTTAAATTGGCCAGAGAGAAATCCCCCTTTTATCGAGAACTATATCGTGATGTAGATATTGAGAAATTCCAGTTAGAAAATCTTTTGATTGTTGATCAGGAAAAATTTTGGGCAGCTAATACCGTCTGCAATAACCAGTTACTGACGGGAAAGGTTGAAGATGGAATTGTCCTTAAAAGTGGTGGGACCACCGGACATCCTAAATTTTCAGTTTATACCAAATCGGAATGGGAAATGTTTACTAAAATATTTGGCGAAGGGTTGGACCAGTCCAATCTTGCCAACGGTGATAGAGTTGCCAATCTATTTTATAGTGGTGAACTTTATGCCTCGTTTATTTTTATTATGAAGTCGCTTGAATATGCGAAAACCCCGGTAATTCATTATCCGATCACGGGGAAATGTCCAGATTCCAGTTTGCTGGAAATGATTCAGGATTTGAACATCAATGTATTGGCCGGAGTTCCCACTTCATTTATGCATCTGGCGAGCCTAGTACGCGGAAAAAATTTTAAACTGCCGGTTGAAAAAATATTATATGGCGGAGAAGGGTTATACCAGGATCAAAGAGAAGTCCTGGAAGATTGTTTCCCGAACGTTACCATTTCATCCATTGGCTATGCCAGCGTGGATGGCGGTCATCTTGGTTATGTGGATAAAACTTGCTTGCCCGGAGAACATGCTTGCTTTAATCAGTATTCGATTATGGAACTATTGGATGAAAATACCAATGAACCAATTGAAAAAAACGGGGTGGTGGGAAAACTGGTTTATACCAACCTGGAACGAACGCTGATGCCGATTATCAGATATCCGGTCGGAGATCTGGCCAAATGGACCAAAGTGGGCGAAAAGTTTCTTCTGCAAGGTAGATCGGAAGTTGGTGCCAGAGTCGGGCCAGTTACGGTCAATCGGGATGATTTTTCGGATATTTTAAAATCTTATCCCCGCAAAAATCTTATCATGGGATTCCAGGTGATTATTGAACATGAGAATAAAAAGGATTTTTTGATTTGGCGAATTGCTTCAGATAGTGGCAATGTTGAGTTACTGAGACAAGATCAGGAGTTGCTTTATCAACTTTTTTCGAAAGAAAAAAAGATGTACAAAGAAAGTGTGGAGATGGGGCTCATCGGTGATATTCAAATTCAGATATGCGGGTACGAAGACTTGGTTAGAAATCGACGTACCGGCAAATTGAGGAATGTCGTTGATCGGCGCAATTGATATGATTAGAATCTTAGTTGGGCTGAAAATATCGAAAATAGATTTTTTCTAATCTGGCCTGATGGGCTTTTTCCAGATTTGCCAGGTTTACTAAGGTTTCCTTGGTTTCTTTGTCTTTGTACGCTCGGGCCATGTCATTATAAAAAAGATAGGAGTCTTTTTCTTTAGCAATAGTGAATTCCAGCACCTCTTTAACAGTGGCGTCTGTCTTTAAAACATCACTAAATTCCTGTTCTTGATATTTTTCAAATTTAACCTTACTGGCTTTAAAATTTCCAGGGCCTCCTGCTATCAGTTTTTGAAGTACCTTGATATGTTCAAGTTCCTCTGATGCCAATCTGCTCAAGGCTTTCTTGGCGTCGGGATTTTCCATTTTATTGCATAGTCCCAGAAGAACGTCGTGGGCCTCTTCTTCCTTTAAAATGGCAAAATCCATTATGTCATAAAAATCGACATTTTTGTTTAGATTCTGGCTAGAAACCCGGGATGCACTATTACTTACGTTGGTAAATTCAGTCATGTTCATAATCTTCCTTCCTTGATCTAAAATCGTTGATGTTTCCGTATAACTAACAGTGCCCGGTCTATTGCTTTTATTACGGATTTTTAATAATCTTTTGATATATTTTTATGGAGGCGATATGTTAAAGGGTAGTCTTACAGAAATCAATTTACTCAAAGCTTTTACTAGCAAATCACAGGCCCGAAATAGATATAGTTTTTTTGCCAAAGTTGCCAAGGAAGAAGGCCATCCTATAATTGAACAAGTTTTTGAACAAACGGCGGAATATGAACGTATTCTCGCCAAAAGATTTTTTAAACTTCTTCCGGGTGGAAATCTTGCAATCACGGAAATTTTTTCTGCTGGATATATTGGTAATACTATAGAAAATCTTAATTTATCAGTGCAAGAGGAAAAAAATGATTGGGAAAAATTTTATCCTGCATATGCGATGACTGCCAAAGCGGAGGGCCTTGATACGATTTCGCAGATCTTCGATGCGATGATTGAAGCGGATAAATATCATTATGAACGATTTGTAATGATAAGAAGAAGATTACAAAAAGGTGAGTTTTATAAAAGATCAAAAAAAGTCAGATGGCGCTGCCGAAAATGTGGTTATATACATTTGGGTGTACAGGCACCACAGGTCTGCTTGGCGTGCGTGCATCCACAGGGATATTTCGATGTGGTGGATGAGGCAGCCATCTTGTAAACAGTATGTTCATTGGAGTGTTTGATTCTTTGCAGGTTTAATTTTTTAACTAAAGTCCGGAGTTCATTTCGTGAACTAATGTTTAGTTTAAAAAAAATATTTTCTAAGTGTCGCTTGACGGTTCCTGGTGAGATAAAGAGTATATTGCCAATGGTCTTATTGTCATAAGGTTGTAGCGCCTGTTCGATGATTTCCATTTCTCTGCTCGAAATATGGAGCATGGTTTTTAAGTGATTTCTGGTAGTTTGATTGAGAGTATAAGAGTTAAAGACGTTGTCCAGGGTTTGATGCTTGTGGATATGATTGATGATGTTGTTAAAAACTTCCTTAAATACGTTATAGGCCACTGGCTTTTCTAAAAAATTAAAAACATGACAGTTGGCGGCTTCGATGGCCAACTCCTTGTTTGCCCCTCCCGTAAGTAGGATCACTGGCCGGTTATTTCCTTGTTGATTAATGGTTTTGATAAAATCAATTCCCCGTCCACCAGGGAGGAAATTGTCAGCTAAAATAACGTGGATATCGTGATTTTCTAAAATGTTAAAAGCCGTCTGGATGTTAGTGGCACAAAAAACTTCTGCAAAGTGTAATTTGGAAAAGTGTTCATAGACATCCAACAGGTGTATTTCGTCTTCAATAATTAAAATACTCAGATCCATAAAAATTGTCGTTTGGTTTTGAGGTTATAATTAACGATGTTAGCTTAAAAGGATCTTATTTCAAGTTAATATTTCTTAACCTTTTTTGTAAAAAATCGATTCTGTCGGATAATTATGGGATGAATTAGCACATTTATAATCACTAAAATAGTTCGAAAATAGAAGATAATAAGCAGGGGATTTTTATGGATATCTTGGATAATCGAATCGTGGTGGTAGAAGATGATGAAACACTGGGAAGTATTTACAAGGAATGGTTGGAACTGTTTGTAAATCGTATTTTTGTTGCCCGTAATGGAAAAGAATGTTTGGAGGTTTTATCCAAGGAAAAAATAGATCTGGTTATTACAGATGTAAAGATGCCCATCATGGATGGATACGAACTGCTTGAGAAAATTAAAGAAAAATATTTCGATTTGAAGACGATTATGCTTACCGCCTTTGGAGATAAGGAGGGCGTGATCAAGGCGCTTCGGCTGGGGGCCTATGATTTTTTGGATAAGCCAGTCAAAATGGATATGCTTGAACATGTTGTCAGAAATGCCCTAGCTTACGTTGATCAGCAAAAAATGCAAAGGCAATTGCTTGAATTATTGTTATTTAATTATAGCGATACCCCTCCTGAGCATTTTCAACGTCTATCAGAAACAGATAAAAATAAAATTTTGAAAGGTGTTTTAGAATTAATGAGAATGAAGATTCTAAAAAAAGAGCTCAAAAATGTTTGAAGAAGAAGGGTTTTTAGAGGAGCTCCAGGTCGGATTTATTCAAGATGCTAGGGATCTTTTGGACGAAACCGAGCAAGCCTATCTAGAAATGGAAAAAAAATCGGACAAACCTTCAGTGATGGAAAAAATTTTCCGCTGCGTTCATACGATCAAAGGAACGGCAGGTACGGTGGACTTTAAATATTTGTGTGATTTTACCCATATTGTGGAAAATTTATTGGTAAAACTCAAAAATGGAAAAATCAAAAACAATCCAGAAATTACCAGTTTGCTGCTTAAGTGTAATGATCGAATAAAAAAATACATTGATTTGATTGAGCAAGATCGTAAGGGGGTTTTGGATACTAACGATCTGGAGATGCAAATTGAAAAGCAGATCATTTTAGCCGATCTTAATAAAACCGCCGAGTATGTCCAGGTTGAAAAATCAGAATCAAGGCTATCCACCGAGTGTCAAAAGGAACTGGTGGAACTAATGGAAGCAAAGCAAAGTGAGTTCAAGGATATTGGAACCATTTTGGTGGAGGACCAGGTTATTAATGATCAGCAGCTTGATTATGCGGTTGGTATGCAAAATAAAAAACTGGGGGAAATTCTGGTTGATCATGGTGCCTGTGATAGCTTTGATATTGATAAGGCTTTGCATAAGCAAGGGTTGAATAAGGCCAAACATCCAGAGGAATTTGTCAAACTTCCTCTTAGTAAGATTGATCATTTGCTTGATTATCTCGGGGAACAGGTTATTTTACAAACATCCCTGGATTATGGAAGAAAAGATTTGGTCAAAAATGGCGAACTGGTAGAAAAAACCATTATCCAACTGAATAAAATAACCCATGATCTTCAGCAAATTGCAATTTCATTGCGTATGTTTTCTTTAAAAACAATTTTTAACCAGGCCCAGCGTATTGTTAGAGATACAGCGCTCAAACTTGGAAAAGAAATTGAGCTTAAAAAATTCGGAGAAAATACCGAGCTGGATAAGAGTATATTGGATGAACTGACCGGACCGGTCACTCATTTGATCCGCAACTCCGTTGATCATGGAATTGAGGCCCCCGAGGAAAGAATTAGCTGTGGAAAATCACGAATTGGTAGGGTTGAATTGCATGCTTATCATAAGGGTGGCTTTTTTTATTTAAAAATTTACGATGATGGGAAAGGCCTTGATTTAAAAAAGATAAGACAAAAGGCTATCAGCAAAGGGCTCGTGAGCGAGTCCAAACAACTTTCTGATAAAGAAATAGGGAAATTTATCTTTGCTAGCGGGCTCTCCACCAAGGATGAGGCTACAGATGTTTCAGGGCGGGGGGTTGGCATGGATGTGGTCAATACTGCTATTGAAAAAATGAAGGGCACTATTGATGTGGAAACCCAGGCGGGCTTTGGTACTACCATGATGATCAAGCTTCCTCTAAGCTTGGCTATTTTTAATGGAATGGTGGTAAGTGTTTCGAGCGAAACTTATGTGCTCCCCAATTCTGAAGTAAAAGAAATATGTCATCTCGATATGATTAACGTCAGAAGATTAAATGATGCTGAAAGCATGATTGAAATTAAAAATGAAGTCATTCCATTTATTGATTTACGCAAAATTTTCAATTCTCAAAAAATCACTAGAACGCAGGATAAAAAATGTATCTTGCTTGTAGTCAGTCAGCACGAAAAAAACTATGCATTAAGAATTGATGATATCATAGGCCAGCAAAAAATAGTCTTGAAGAAGCTTGGAGCAGAGAATGAAAATATTCCTGGGGTTGCTGGTGGAACGATCCTGGGGGATGGTAGAGTCGCCTTGATTTTGGATATTAATGAAATAATAGGTCTCTATACCAAAAGGTAATTGGTTTATGGGTACAAAAAATTTTGAAATATTGGAAAACTTGACCAGGGGGCAGGTGATCATTAAAGACCAAGATTATAAATCCATTGCCAGCATGATCTACAGTAAAACCGGTATTAACCTAGGTGAGGGAAAAAGATTGATGGTGCAATCTAGACTTAACCGCAGATTGCGGGAACTGGGGATTGGCACGTTTGAAGAATATGTCGAATATTTAAATAGCGAGCATATGGATCTGGAATTACCTCATTTTATCAACTCCATAACGACTAATAAAACAGACTTTTTTAGAGAAAATGAGCATTTCAATTTTTTAAAAAGGGAATATCTTGCCAGTTTGAAAAAAAAATCAAATGACCTGGAGAACATATATTATTTTTGGTCAGCCGCCTGTTCATCGGGGGAAGAAGTTTATACCCTGGCGATGGTGTTAGATGAATACAAGACTGAGAATCCACTGTTTAACTATCGAATACTTGGAAGCGATATTGATACCAGTATGCTAGAGCGCGCCGAAAAAGGCATTTATTCAAAAGAACAAATACAAGATGTCGGGCCCAATTACTTGCAAAAATATTTTAAAAAAGTTGCTGCGGGGAAAAACAGCCAATATAAAATAGCCAGTCAACTTAAACAACATCTCAAATTCAGACAGTTGAATTTAATTGATAAAAACCAGCTCATTTTTCTTTCTTTTGATATTATTTTTTTACGAAATGTGCTGATTTATTTTGACCGGACCACGATCCAGAAAGTAATAACCTTTTTGGAGGCTCATCTGAAAAAAGATGGGTATTTATTTGTCGGACATTCGGAAACCTTAAACGGGATTTCCCATAAATTAAAGCCAATGGGCAATGCCATTTATAAAAAAATATAATTATGGAGCAAGAATATTTTTTACCGCCGGGGGAAATATTTTATAGTGAGACCCCTATTCGTATCGTTACTATTTTAGGTTCGTGTGTATCAGTTTGTGTTTACGATAAAAGAAAAAAAAGTGGCGGTGTATGCCATTACTATCTTCCTGAAAAAATCGGGGATGAGGATGATCTCCTGGATAGATATGGCGAGTATGCCATTGTCCATTTACTCAAGTTTTTTAAAAGTAGTGGCAGCGCTTCTTGTGATTTGATTGCTAAAATAATTGGGGGAGGGGATGTTCTTAGCAGTGTTTTTACTGCGGGTAAAAATATTGGAGTAGAGAACGTTAAAATGGCCCAAAAAGTTTTAAAAAAATTTAATATTACCGTTTTGGCCTGCGAGGTTGGAGGGCAGACGGGAAGAAAAATCAGATTTTCCACTTCTACCGGTGAGTTGCTGTGGAAGAGAGTGGAAAAAAACTCCTGCCATGAGGTGATGGCGGGTGCAAAAAAGCGAAAAATAAAAGTGATGATTGTCGATGATTCATCTCCGGTTCGAAAATTAGTGAGGAAAATGATTGAAAGTAATTCGGATTTTGAAGTGGTGGCGGAAGCGGAAAATCCCTTGATTGCGCAAAATTTGATTAATAAAAACAGACCGGATGTCATGACTCTGGATATTAACATGCCAGGCATGGACGGTGTTACCTTTTTAAAAAAAATGATGAAAGCAGATCCTATTCCGACCATCATGGTAACCTCTTTTAGTTTTGATGATAGTGGACCGGTTTTCCAGGCGCTGGAAGAAGGAGCTGTTGATTATATTCAAAAGCCCAATTTTTCTGAAATTGCATCCGTCAGTGAGGAATTGTGTGAGAAACTAAAAGCTGCTTTCTTGGCAAAAAATAAAATTAAAAAAATAATCTCAAATGTTTCCAAAGTAGAAATTAAATTAAATCCGGTTCTTTTAAATAACTGGCTGGTGGGTATTGGTTCATCCACAGGTGGTACGGAAGCCTTAAAAGAATTATTGGTTCGCTTACCGAGTAATATTCCTCCCATCCTTATTGTTCAACATATTCCGCCGGTTTTTTCCAAGGCTTTTGCTGATAGGATGAACGCTATTTGTGCTTTTGAGGTTAAAGAGGCCAAAGACGGTGATGAATTGAAAAGTGGAAAAGTATTGCTTGCTCCCGGCGGAAAGCAGATGAGAGTCAAATCCTTATCCAATCGGTTAGTGGTTGAAATTACCGACGATCCTCCCTTGAATAGGTTCAAACCCTCGGTGGATTATCTTTTTTCATCTCTTGGAAGTATAAAAAAGAAAAAAATGATTGGCATCCTTTTGACCGGCATGGGGGCAGATGGTGCCCGGGGATTGCTGGCATTAAAAGAAAATGGTGCGTTTACCATTGGGCAAGATGAGATGAGTTCGGTGGTGTATGGAATGCCCAAAGTTGCTTATGAAATTGGTGCAGTTGATAAACAGGTTTCCTTACTGGATATTCCCAAGGAATTATCCGAAAGACTGGTGTGACAACTTAACGCCGGCGGGTGTTTTTAGTGCGTTTTTTTCCTCGATAGCCACGCTCAGGTTTTCTGTCTTGGATTTCTCTGGGTACGGTCTCGATGAATACTGATTCATCAATGTGACGAAATTCCTGATTAAAACGATATGTAAAAAGCATCTTTAAGGCCTGTTCTTTGGACAAGTCTTGAAAGTAACTTTGAAAGAAAGTAAAGGAAGGATCAATGAGAAAAGAGTCTTCTTTGTTTAAAATGGCGTTTTTAATATTTTCCATTTTGTGAAGTTCTTTTATAACTTTTACTTTTTTCATGGTTTTGGCATCAGGTAAGCTGATCTCTTCCATTTTTTGCCCGGTAAAATGCTCAATAGCACTTCTTTTTCTCATCTGATCGGGGGCAATAAAACTTATGGAAGTTCCTTTGAGTTCAGCTCTACCGGTCCTGCCGATTCGATGAACATACGCTTCGTATTGTTTGGGGAGTCCCATATTAAAGACGTGGGAGATATTCGGGACGTCAATTCCGCGAGCAGCTACGTCGGTACAAATTAAAAAATCAACTTTTTGATCCTTGAATTTTTTCATGGAATCGTCTCTTTGATTTTGGTTTAATTCTCCATGTAAAGCAGCTACCGAAACACCTCTTTTAAGCATCAATTCGGCTAATTGCTTGGTGTCTTGCCTGGTTTCACAAAATACAATTCCTTTGCTGTCAGGGTTGGCATCGATAAAGCATTTCAAAGCGGAACCGAAATGTCTCCTTTGGGCCACAAAATAATATTGCTTGATATTCCGATTACCAGAGATTCTTTTTTCCAGTTGAACAATCTTTGGTTTAGAAAATTTCTTTTCAATTAATTTTACAATGGGGTCTGGCATGGTTGCTGAAAACATCCACATTTTTTTATTTTGATTTAAAGAGCTTATAATGGTTTGCACATCATCAATAAAACCCATGTTAAGCATTTCATCTGCTTCATCAATGATTAACTGATGGCATTGGGTGAGATTAAGTACCTTTTGGTTGATCAGGTCAATAATTCGTCCAGGCGTTCCTACAATGATTTGGGGAAGATTCTTGGTAATTTCGTTGACCTGTCTCTGGTAGGGAACACCTCCATAAACGGTGGTGACTTTAAGTGGCAGAAATTTACCCAACTTTTTTATTTCCTCATACACTTGATTGGCCAGTTCCCGGGTAGGGGCCAAAATTAAGGCCTGGATTTTTTTTGATTTAAAATTAATTTGCTCCAATAGGGGAATAACAAAAGCAGCGGTTTTTCCAGTACCGGTTTGTGCCTGGCCTACAAAATCACCCAGATGGGTGCGTAAAATGGGGATTACTTTTTCTTGGACTTCGGTGGTGTTGGTAAACCCCATATGAGTAACAGCATCGCTAATTGGTTGTGATAACCCAAAATCTTGAAATAACATGTCGTCTCCTAAATTCATGGACTTGGCATTGGTGCCAACGATTGGTTACTTCTACTCTAAAACGGAATAAATTGCACGGTAAATGTAATATTTATTACATTGGCTTGAGTGAATAGTGGCACGGATGAGACCGATTAGAGTTTTTCCCAAGCTTCCTCGGTGGATTCAGGCTTGGTGGTATGGTTCAGGTGTGCGCCTACTTTCGTTTTAGTATGCTCCTTGTGCTTTAATTGGGTGATTTGTTTGATGCCCTGACTTAGCTTATGAATTTTGCCAACTTTGCGGTCTTTAAAATTTTCTGTTGTCTGCGAAGCTTCGCCAGTAACCATAAATTTTAATTCTCCAGTCAAACCATTTAACACTTCGGCTTGAGCCGATAATTCCTCGCTGGAAGAAGCTGCTTCTTCGGCGGTGGATGCATTTTCCTGCGTGGCCCGATCAAGCTGACTCATGGCCGTGTTGATTTGTCCAATGCCACCGGCCTGCTCTTTGGATGCATCTAAAACCTGTTTGGCATTTTCAAAAACCATATTTGCGCTTTTGCTGATTTCTGCTAAAATTTTCGCCACTTCACTAACTTGTTTATTGCTATTTTCAACTTTAGTCTTATTTTCAGTGGTGATGACTTCGGCATTTTTAATACTTTCTTTAACGATGGAAGAAATTTCCTGGGCTGCTTTTCCACTCATTTGAGCCAGATTTCCTACCTCCTGGGCCACCACTGCAAAACCTCTTCCGTGTTCTCCGGCCCGTTCGGCTTCTACTGATGCATTAAATGATAGCAGCTTGGTTTGAAAAACGATTTCATCAATAACTGCGGTTTTATCACCAATTTCCCCAATGACTTTGACCAGCTGTTGAATTTTCTCATTACTTTTTAAAATTTCATCCATTGATTTGATCAGCAGTTGCATTGATTGATTTCCAGTTTCAGCAATATCTTTGACTTGATTGGATACCTTGCGGGCATTTTCTGCGTTTTCCACATTATTATTCACCATACCGGTTAATTCTTCCAGGGAAGCGGAAGTTTCTTCAATCGAACTGGCCTGTTCGTTGGAGGCTTCGGAAAGTTGTTGACTGGCCGAAGAGAGTTGTTCCGAAGCGGAAGCCACTTGGTTGGAGGCTTCACCGATTTGCTCTGAGATTTTAAGCATCGGGGTGGAAATGCCTTTTCCAATGATGACACCTAAAATTAACGATAGGGCAAATGAAATCAAGGCAGCAAAAATCATTAACACCTTTAAAAAAGTGGCGGTGGAATTAGCCGAGGAAGTTACCCTTTCGCTTTCCTTGGTATTGATTTGTGCCAGGTTTTCCAGTAAAGTGGCAGCCGATCTTTGAGATTCAGTGTTACTACCGAGCAATTGATCCTGCGCTTGTTGTGCTAAAAGGGTGGCTTCTTGGGAGACTTCCACGATTTCGTTTAGGAGTCCAAGTGTTTGGGATATCATGGATTTTAACTCCTTATTAAAAATATTTTGGGCCTCCGAGACTTTTCCTTGCTCAACCAGTTGCTTAATTCTTTTCACAGTCTGATGAAAATTATGATGGGGTACTTCAATTTGTTTAAGTAAATTTGAAATTTTCGGGCTGTTTGAATGAAAGGTTCCCAGCCATTTTCCCATATTGCAAAGTGTATGATCTTCTCCACCTGAAAATTTTTCCCCGGAATGCAAAAGTTGTAACACATTATAAGCTAGAAAATAATGATCCTTGCTAAATTTTTCAATTTGCATTTTTACTTCCATCGGATTAGACAGTCCTAAATTATCCAACTGTTTGAAAGTATCCAAAAGCTTAGTATTATCCTTAAGCCATACTTCCCAGGCGGGAACAAATTGTTTCCACATTTGTGCTTCATCCTTGGTCTTGGTTAGTGGTTCATAAATTTTCCAGGCAGTTTCATATGTTTCTTTGCTGGTGGCCAGATTTTTGTATTGGCGTTGTCTCATTTCTAAATCAAGACCGGGAATACCCAAAGTTCTCATGGTTCCACGAATGTGCCTGGCTTCTGATTTCAGATCCAGTACTGTTTGCACTGCAGGCAAACGGACTGAACTAATTTCATTAATGCTATCATTTAAACTGGCAGTTCCCCAGAAAGCCAGACCTCCTAAAATCAAGGTAACCGCACCCACTCCTGCAAAGGAGAGAATTAATTTCTTTCCCAGACTCAATTTATTTTCTGACATATGGTCCTCCCGGACTAAAATTATAATTTTGTTCGCTCTTTAATAATGGCCAGTTCTTCCACACTCAAAACGCTACCAATATCTAAAAGCAGTACTAATTTTTTATCAGTGGTTTTTGCCACTCCGGTAATATATTTTGAACTGACACTGCTTTGAATATCGAGATGCTGCTCGATTTGTTTTTGTTCAAATCCTGCTACTTCGCTTACATCGTCAACGATGGCTCCGAGTACCCAATCTTGAACATCAACAATAATGATGGAAGTTTTTTTGGGTTCATATTTGGACATAGAAAGTCCCAGTTTTGCTCTAAGATCTATGATTGATATAATTTTTCCACGCAAATTAATAAGCCCCTTAAAAAATGTCGGGACGTGAGGAACGGGGGTTATATCCGTCATGCAGATGACTTCTTTTACCGACGAAAGTGGAATGCCGTATCTTTCATCAGCTAGAGTGAAAATTAAATTTTTACATCGAGTTGACTGACCTTCATGTGTTGCCGTTTGACTGATATTTAAATTTTCGTTGGACATGGGTAACCCTTTTATAAGCATTAAGCTTGGCCCAAAATCATGAAGCCAATAAATTATTGATATCGCTTTCTCGTATTTATTTTGGGCCGATAAAAGAAAAAAGAATGTGACGTCTAAGCACAAATATCATTATTTTTTGAAGTTACAGATAGTTAGGCGAGCAAGCAGATGGAGGTGAAGCAGAATATTCTTCCAATTTGAAAGGTTAAAAGGGCGTCAGTCTTTTGTATCTTAAACTCAAGTATAATGTGCAATTTGAGATTATTTTTATTCACACCAGCTTCGTTTAAAATAGTATCAATTTCAAGGTGTTAATCTTGTTCAAATAACCATGAGTCGCATAAAAAACGTCCACCTTATTAAGAATTTGCAAAAAAATCCGAGAAATTGGTATGCAAAAAATAATAGGAATGATCGTTGTGCTTTATATAAGTAACCTCTGGGCAGCGGATTGCGATATATTTATCCATGGTTATACTCCCGAGGGACAAGGTTATTTTGGTGATTTACCAAGACAGGTGGTGTGGAATGCCAACGAGCCCATTGAAATTTCTGCGCCAAAAGTAGCCGACAAAATTTTGGAGTTAATGGATACATGTGAAAAGGATGCACCGATTGTGCTGAGACCTCACAGCTATGGGGTGGCGCAGGTACATTACATTCTCGGAAAGGGAAAACAATTTCAAGCGCTTTATCCCGAACATAAATTTGTTCAGATTTTTCAAAGAACCACGGAAGTTTATGCCTTTACCGGAGCTTACCATGGGACTCCCTTGATGGATTTGATTTGTGCGAAAAAAGTTACTCAAACCTTGGGTAAGAGGTTTGGTAGGTTATGTGTCACCACATTGACCACTGCCAAAACATTTAATGTCTCGAACCTGGTGCAGAGTCCGGGTGTTCCAACGTATTTGATTTATTCCTCTGACCGATCAGGGTATGGCGGCCTGTTGGGGGGAATTATTGCCAAACATTTGGTCGATTGGAAATCTTATATTTTCCATGGAGTAAGAAATCAAAATGATAATACACTTCCACTTTATGCCACCAAGGCCTGTGCTGAACAACAACTGATAGAGGATCCTGAATTTGAATGCAAGAATCTGGATAGTAACTATTTTGTTAATTTTTATCACTTAAAGGATATTAGTCACAGCGGATATGTGGATGACCACGAATTTATGCTTATAAAAAATCAATCTGATGAAACCAAGAAACCAAAATGAAAATAAAAAAATTGATGAAGGTATTTTGTTTTTTGATTATGTGTATGATCTTTAGCACCCTTTTTTTTCGTGAGGAAAAAATAACTTCCAGGCAATCGGAGGTGAAAGGGGCGTTTGTCTCCAAGCAAACGACTGTTGATATGACAAAAAACACCAGAACTTTGGCCACGTCAACCACTGAAAAAGACATACTATTGATGACCAACCGGCAAAAAACCAAAGCAATTTATAGTGAGATGCTCAATTATCCTGACTATTCGATGCCGGTTGATCATAAAAAATCGATTGATTATATCGAAAGTAAATTTGCTCCGGATATGAAACAGGTCCTGGGCGAAAAGGATCCCAGGGTGGTCATGATTTCATGGAGTGAGAAAAATTACTATTCCACAAAAGATGAAGCTATTTTCTTGTATGCCTTCTTTCATAAGAATGGGAAAAGGATCAACGCTCAAATGATAAAGGCCAGGCTCGATTCGGGTTTGGAAATCCAATTTCAACCACGGTCCCAGGGTGAGTACGTTGGTAAGCTGGATATTTCTTATATTAAAACCGGCCAGTATTTGGTGCAAATTGATGCAAAAGCTGCGGGAGAGAATTTAACTGCGGTTTGTGGATTTAAAGTTGCAGATCAGTATTACGAATATGAAAAAATGAAAAAGGTATTTTTGGATTCCAACGGTAACCTGGTGTTTGAACATCAAGTAAATATTTTGAAAGCGGGAACTTATCTCTTGGAAGGGTTGCTCTACGATAGCCGGGGTAAAATCGTCGCCAGTGCCCATAATGCGGTTGAGCTGGTGCAGGGGATACAAACTATCAATTTGAATTTTTATGGTTATATTTTTTATAAGAAAAAAATTAGCGGTTCGTTTAATCTGAAAAATATCCAACTGGCCTATGTGGATGAGAATTTGGTTATTCATGGAGAACAGCTGGTAAGATTAAATGCCTTTACCGATAGATATAGCTGGGATCAGTTTAACAGTGAGCCGTTTAACAACCCGGTTATTGATGATAAGCTTGCCCATCTTTAGGGATAAGGCAAAGAAAAATAAACCAAATGGAAAGCCAGGCTATTTGTGAATCTTCTTTAAAAATTCTTCCACCTCAGGAATTCCACCCTGAAACACGAGATAACCATTATAGGGTTCTCGCTTGGTTATTTCTGCGCAGTAAGGATGGAGCATGATCTTTTTTACTTCTTCCTTGTCATGACTTTGGCCTAGGGCCCAAGCTAATTTTACATAAGCCACTTCAGGAAGCATGTTACCCAAGGGAATTATTCCCAGGGCCATTAAATCTCTACCCGTTTCATAAACACTCATGTGAGTATAACCCCAGAGGGTTTGTACGGTCATATAGATATGCATACCAGCTTTGTAGGCACGATCAATAGCCTTATATAGGGGTTTGTTGACATGTCCGAGTCCGGTTCCTGCGATAATGCATCCAACGTATCCGTTATCGGTGAGCGAATCAATCATGTCTGGTTTCATGTCTGGATAGTAATAAAGCAGACTGACTTTTTCCTCCCAGGCAGGGACGACTTTCATGCCTTCAGGGGATTTACGTCTTTTATTGTATTCTTTTTTGATGGGAGTTATTTTATCTCTTGTGACGGTGGCAAGTGGCACGTCGCCTAGTGTTCTAAAAGTTGAGCGATATGAGGAGTGCATTTTTCTGACTCTCGTTCCTTGATGAAGCAGGCCATATTCATCTGAGGTCGGTCCAAACATACAAACCATTACCTCGGCAATATCACCGTAGGCGGCAGCTCTAGTAGCGTGCATAAGGTTTAAGGCTGCATCGGAAGATGGTCGGTCTGATGAACGTTGTGAACCGACCATGACAATGGGCACGGGTGGATTTTGAATCATAAAGGACAAGGCGGCAGCTGTATGGTGCATGGTATCTGTGCCATGTCCTATAACAATTCCATCTATTCCCCTTTCAATTTCTTTACCTATGGCCTTGGCCAGTTTCATATATTGCTCACTACCCATATTTTCGCTAAAGACCGCAAAGATTTTTTCAGTTTCTAGATTGCAGATATCAGCTAATTCAGGGACCGCACCATAGAGTTCACCAGGAGAAAAAGCGGGAATAACGGCACCGGTTCTATAATCGAGCCTAGAGGCTATGGTTCCACCAGTACCTAGAAGTTTTACTCTGGGGCGACCCTCGGTAAACGGAAAATCTTGCTCGGGTATTTTATAATGAGCTTCTTTGTAACCAATTTCTTTGATGCTGGTTATGGTATTTACTTTTATGCCAACATTGTATCCGGTGATCAGTTTGACTACCACATGTTGGTCATCGTCGTTTTCGCTTCTTGGTAAAATAATACCCTTAAAGGTACCGTTATTAGTTTCAACAACGGCATCACTCCAAACCCTGGATTTGAAATCTTTTAAAATCTGGAGAGCTTCTCCTTTGTAACCTTTAAATAAATCCAGCATGACCTACCTCGATTTTATAACGTTTTCCACTTGGGAATTGAGCTTTTTCATTGGAATGTTTCCGATGCTGGCCTTTCTAATTTGCCCCATAATCCAATCCATCCGGGCGTGTTCCCGCTTGGTTTTACAGATATTGGTAAAGAGATCATTTAAAATGGGGATATGACCTAAAATTTTATCCAAGGTAGCAGATTGATGTTCCATGACGATTAAAATAGAGTTGAAATCCATTTTGGGGTGAACATAGGCAATTTTCAGCATGTCCCAGGCAATTTCGTAATGCAGTTCTTTATCATGGATAAACTCAAATAAAAATTGAACCTTTTTAAAATCAGAAATACTTGGAAATTTTTTGTTTTTGCCAAGTATGTTTTTTAACTGATGAGCATAGGTGGTAGCTACAAATTTGGGTGGAAAATCAGTTTTACTAAGAATATTTTCAACTACCGGAATTAAATTATACCTTAATAAAAAGCTCCAGGCATCGACCGGGATTTTCCAATCAGTTAATTGTTTAAATCTTTTATCAATGGTCTGAGGTATTCTTTTTTTAATTTCTTCTACCCTTGTCGTTGCCAGGGGAACGGGAGCAGAGTCGGTATCAGGATACATTCTATTTGCACCCGGAAGAACTCGTTCAAAAATAGTGATACCGTTTGTCAGTGCCTTTCTGGTTTCGTTTGGGACTCCATTGTAGGCCAGCACGATACGCTCTTGAATGGTATCAAGGGCAGTTTTTATATCTTCTTTGGGTCCCCAAAAAATAATCTGGGCATCGCTTGGTCCGGCCTGAACGTACTCCCGAATTTCCTCCCAATCCTTGGAAGTAATAAGATCCTCGGCTTCTTCCGAGTGAAACATATTGGGGTGTTCAAGGCAGGCAATCACTTTCAGACGGTGTTTAAATTCATCAGCAAACGTGACACCGGGTTGATTAAAGTGGGATAGGATACCTTTGAATTGAGGAAGGTTAACGATCATGACTTCCTGGTGCTCTTTAATGGCCCTTTGAATTGGGTCCAATTTGAATTTTTTTGCCGATCTTAAAATTCTGGCGCTGATGGTATAGTTTTTGATATCGGCAATTCTCTCTCTTAAAATATCTTTAATCAGTAAGAGGGATTTTTGCCTAAAAGCTTCCACATGAACCAGGTCTGGAATTTTAGAGATGGAAGCCACCCCTTTGATTTCTATTCTGGTTCCACCGGTAATACTGACGTTGACATCTTGTCTGGCAGCACCACTTCCGGTTCGCATTTTAGAGGTAGCTCTTGCCATATATCGCAAATAATGAGCAGCTTCCTTGACTTCCTCGGGGTGGGTCATGTCAGGGTAGGTGACGGTTTCTACCAAGGGCATGCCAAGCCTGTCCGTACGATAAATTCGCTTATGGCCAATATCACTGACTTCTCGGCAGGAATCCTCTTCAATGGATAATTGAATGATGCGAATGTTTTTATTCGAAATGGGAAAGACGCCTTCAATTCCAATAATACCGGTGCGCTGAAATCCAGTGGGAATGGAGCCATCCAAATATTGTTTTCTGGCGATGTGAAGTTCTCCCACAATATTGAGTCCCAGCAGTATGGCATATTCAAGTGCATGTTCAACGGCTTCCTGATTGATGGGGAAGGGGGGGGTATCATCAATGTCGTAGGTGCAAGCGGTTCCATCTTTGATCCGATAGGTGATTTCTTTTCTGGTTTTAAATTCCATCAAAGCTGTTCCGTCGTATTCACCCAGTTCTGAAAGAGTCGGCCTCATATGGCGAACAATTTCTGCATCATAATCTTCTGCTGTTTGAAAAATTCCAGCTGGGCATTGACAAAAAAGTTTATGCTTGGTCTTTAATTGTTGATGAATCTCAAGGCCAGATATAAGTCCTAATTTATCGTAGTCAGCTTGAGAGCATTTCTTTCTCTCCTTATAGCCGGTGTTTTTCAGGGAAAGGGAATAGTTGCTAGTTGGATCCACCTTTTTCATGATCTACCTTCAAAAAGTGATTGGTTTGATTGAGTGGTTGGGGTGGTAGGACTCGAACCTACGAATGGCAGAATCAAAATCTGATGACTTACCACTTGTCGACACCCCAACAAATAATTGACTCTATGAAATTTATGCCTTTTACATACATTTGTCGATAAAAAAAAGTGAAAACGCTGTGCAGTATTTTTTAATTAACTTTCAAAATATTTTCTGGCAAGGTCATAACTTTCAGGAGTGTTTAGATTGAATAAAACATCCGCCAGGGATGCTCTTACTTTGTTTTGCAAAAAGAGCCTGATAAAATTATAGGAGACTTCTTTAAAAGATTCGGGATTGATTTGCATAATCATTTGCAGCATTTCTTTGTTGGTAGATGCCGCCACCATTCTAAAGTCCAGTTTTGAGATAATCTGACGACGATCAAAAACTAACGTGAATTTAGGAAAATTCATTTGGACTTTGTGGATGATGCGGGGGAGCTCGTGTTTTTTAAAAACGATATCTCCAACTGTTAAGACGATATGCTCGTTTTTAGAATATTGGTGAGCAATGAGATAATCACCGGCAAAGCCTGTGTGGTCTTTGGGAATAATTTCAACATCTGGTGCTATCAGTGATATTTTCTCCTCGAAAATATTTTTTTCATCTTTGCCGCATACGAGGATGATTTGATTACAACATTTTCTAAGTTCAGGGATGATGAGTGCGACAGAAGAAGTATTTCCAAGGGGGAGTAGATGTTTAGGAAGACCGAATTTTTGGGTAATAGGACGCAGTCTGGATCCTTCGCCACTGGCCATAATGATACCGGTCGTATTCATAAAGGAAACTCCGTGAGTTTGTATGCCCGAGTCCCGAGTCCAATTTTTTCTCTATAGGCAATTTGAATAGTGTGATCACTTGTTTTAAAACGCAGTAGTTGAATATCGGCTTTCTTCATTTTTATTCCATGATTTATAATTTCGTATTTTTGTTGAAGTATTTCTCTCTTCTGGATTAGAATGATTATACCAAGCAAATAATGAGGACGATATGAAATTTTTGATTTTGTCGTTTATTCCACTTTTCTTTTTTTTAAATTCCTGCGCTCAAATGGAAAAAAATGATATTGATAACAAATGGGTCAAGGATAAGTGGATTGGTGAATTTGTAGATGGTTGGGATGACATGGTGACTTTCTTGAACCAATTCACTGATGAGGCGTATGTATTAAAAGGAAAAAAATATAATTTAAGGGTGAAGCTGGATGGAGAGTGGCAGCTCTTTGTTTTTCCGGTTCAGGCATTCAAAGTAAAAAGAATCGGAGATCAAAATTTATTTGAAGCGGAAATCATTGATCCCAATTCCTTATTTGAAACCAGCGGTGGAATTTCCCGTCTGACTTTTATTCAAGCAGAACTTAAAAAAATTGGAGGGGATCAGGGAACGATAGAGCTGCGACCTGAAATTGATTGCTTATTTAAAATAAAATTCAATCAGAAAAATGGTAAGGCTGTTGATTTTGATCGATTGCTGGAAAGATATGAATATGAATTTGTGATTACTCCATCAACCGAAGTGGAGGTCTATTCCATTACGCCGGAATATGTGACTTTAAAAAGAGTGGGGAAGAAATCTGAAAATGCTTTTTTAAGACTTCTTTTAGTTGATAAAAAAACTAAGGAAACTTTTTATAGCAATCAAGTGGATATCCCCGAATGCGGTTATAATGAGGAACTGGCCAGTTTGCCCGGCAATAAGAAAATCATGTATCTCCAAGATGCCGGCCAGTGTGTCAAGCACCTCCGCAGTCATGGTGCAAAATTGGATGATACGAAAGTTGATAAAGTATTTCACAAAGAGGATTTCTTCAATATGTGTCCCTATCCGGTTAAATGTCACTTAAATGCCAAATATGGGTATGTAAAAAATAAAAAAATAGTTGATGCGGATACTAAGGTATATGATTTTTCGCTAGGTCCCTACGCCATGCAATCAGTGGATACCAGTTGGCAATACCTTAATCAACAGTTTGATTTCGATGCCAAAATTTATATTGCCGCCACTTCGTCTAAAAGTTCTTACCCTAAGGATTACCAAGACAATGATATGCCGGGTTTTTTAGAATGTAAGTTTGAATAAGGCTGTAAGGTTTTTTTATTAAGCATAATTTTCATTTTAATTCAAATTGGATATAATACACTATCTCTTAAAAAGTTTTAATCAAGGATGGTTAGGATGAAGTCGCTATTTCTCTATTTGCTCTTGTCGTTTATTTTGATACTTAGTCAGGCATTTGCCGCCAAAGGATTTCAAGTGAAATTCTCGGAAGGTAAGAACAATGTTATTCATGAGCTGCAATTTGCGCTGGATGATTACTCCATTGAGGAAGTGGAGGCAGATGGCAGTGTGTGGTCAAAAATAATTTACGGTGGCAATGTTACCACTAATAAAAAAGGCTTTGCAGAGCTACCATTTATCTATGCTGGTATTCATTTGAGACCTAAGGATAGTGTCATGGCAGAAGTGGGGTACTTGGAATATGAGGATATTCAGTTGGCCAATCCATTACTCCCATCCAAGGGGGTTATTTTGCGAAATCAAAACCCCGAGGAAATCCCTTACATGATAGATAGCAAGTCAGTAGCGGATGAATGGTATCCCGCAACTGTCATAGAAAGTTCCAAACCATTCATTTTAAGGGATGTCAGAGGAATAAACATTTATGTTTTCCCATTTCAATACAATGCTAAAAGAAACATTTTGAGGGTTTATAAAAAAGTGGAAGTAAGAGTATTAAAAGGCAGGGGTGTTCCGGTTAACCCATTGCTTGAAGCGGGAGGAAGCATTATTCCCGAAATGGAGGATATTTATTCAACTCTTCTTATTAATTATCAAAGACCATTCAAGCTACGCAACATTCCTTTAAAAGATTTCGGAAAATTATTAGTGCTTTATCCTGCACAATACAAACAGTCCGTGGCACCTTATGTTGAATGGAAGCGCATGAAAGGGTTTGTAGTTTTGGAAAAAGAGGTGGTCAAGGGGACCAACGTCAAAAATATTATTAAACAGGCTTATGAGGCTGACAAGGATATCTTGTATGTTCAACTTTTTGGAGACTGGGATGATTTGAAATCAGATCTTGGTCCGTCCCAAGCTCCCATGGACCCTATGCTTGGGTGTGTGAAAGGTGATGATAATTATGCGGATCTGATTGTTGGAAGATTTTCAGCCAATACCCCGGAGCAGGTACAGATTCAGGTCAATAAAACCATTGCCTATGAAAGAAATGCTGATCCAACTGATACTTGGTATAAAAATGCAGCCGGAATTGCCTCCAGTGAGGGCGGTTCTCAAGGTGATGATAAAGAGACTGATGAACAGCATATGCGGATTATACGAGGTGATAAACTGCTCAAAAAAACATATGTGAAAGTTGAAGAAGGATATGCCACTTTAAATGTTAATTCACGCAATGTTTCTGAGTGGCTTAATGCAGGAGTTGGACTGATCAATTATACTGGACATGGAAGCAAAACGGCTTGGTCAACCAGTGGTTTTAAAAATTCTGATATTGTTCAGCTGAATAATGGTAAGAAACTTCCTTTTATTGTTTCAGTTGCTTGCGTAAACGGAGAATTTCACAGCAGTGGTGGGGACTCATTTGCAGAGGCCTGGCTTAAAAAAGAAAACGGGGGAGCGGTTGCCGCCTGGATGTCCACGATTAATCAGCCATGGGCACCACCGATGAGAGGACAGGATTATTTTAATGATCTGTTGATTGGTGGATACGATTACGAACAAAATCCTGGTAATGGTACCACCACTCAAAATGGTCGCAGCACTTTTGGATCTTTAACCATGAATGCCGCCAGTTTGATGTATGCTGAATCATCAACGGGACCTGATCTGGATACTATAAAGACCTGGACCATCTTCGGGGATGCAAGTTTGCAAGTAAGAAGTGACACCCCAAAGAAACTTACGATCAGTAATGATGTTGTGTTGATGGGAACTCCTTATGAAACAGTGGTAAGTGACTCATCTGGACCGGTTAAAAATGTCATTGTTTCCCTTTATCAAAATAATAAAAATTATATGGGGGTGACAGATGAAAATGGCCGGGTTGAAATTTTAAATCAATTGGAAGTGGGAGAGGCGCAGATAACAGTCAGTGGTTTTAACACCCAGACCATTTCCAAGGTGGTGCAAGTGATTCCACCCAATGGACCATATATCGTTTTAAAAAAGCAAGTTGTGGAGGATAGTAATAACTCACAAGCCGATGTGGGGGAGACTATTTATCTGACCATTGATCTGGAAAATGTTGGTGGCGTGGTTTCAAAAAATCTTAAAGTTAGATTGGAAACCAATGACACTTTTGTGGATGCCTTATTGGATGGCGAAGAGAACGTTGCTCAAATTGATGCAGGCAAAGCCGTGACTTTGAAAAAAGGATTCAGGCTAAGATTGAAAAAAGGGGTGGAGGATCAAAGTCTGGTGCCTTTCAAGTTAGTAATGGTTGATCACACCAATAAGGAATATCGAGGTGTTTTTTCCTTGAAAATCAACGCACCAAAGTTCAGCCTGAGCAATAAGGTGGTCGGGGATGGTGAAATTAAACCAGGCGAGACCAGAACGATAAGATATTTAGTTAAGAATATCGGGCATGTTGCCTCTTCCCTGGTTTATTACAATTTAGAGGAACTCAATGAATTAAATATTAATATTGGTAATGCGCAAAGTAGTATTGCCGGGATAGCGCCGGGAAAGGAAGCTTTGATTGATTTTGAAATGCAATTTGGGAATGATATTATGCTTGGGATGATTGCTCATTTCAGATTTAAAATCAGTAGTGATGAGCTTGAAACTATCCTGGATAGTATGATTAACGTTGGTCTGACTGATACTTTTGAGTCGGGAGATTTTAGTTCTAATCAATGGCGATTTGGTGGTATCAAACCCTGGGAGATTACAGAAGAATTTCCATTTGCTGGAAAATATTCCGCCAGAAGTGGAAAAAATCTTGGAAAAAATGGTGTGAGTGAATTAATACTTACTAAAAATTTTATCCATGACGGGAGTGTTTCCTTTTACAGGATGGTTTCTTCAGAAGCAAAATACGATCAACTTCTTTTTTATGTGGATGGAGCTCAAGTGGGAGTTTGGAGCGGCGAAGTTGCCTGGAGTGAGGCGTTTTTTAATATTTCGATGGGTGCTCATGAACTAAAATGGGTTTATAAAAAGGATTATTCAACGGACGACGGCCACGATGGAGCCTGGATAGATAATCTTCTGCTCACCGGTGCACAATAAAGAGCTAAACCAATAAAAAAATAAAAGGGGAAGGTGTCCAGGCCTTCCCTTTTTAATTTTTTCAGGTATGATTAATCATGAAAAAATTATTATCTATTACCACTATTTTTTTAATTCTCTACGCTTGTTCGGTAAGACCGCCCCATAATGCTAGTATCCGTTTGGTTATTGAAAAGCAAAAATCTTTGAATAAAACGGTTTGGGGTGATACGACTGATAGCCTTGGCGAAATAAATTGTATCGGAGTGTTTGTATCCTACCCTCCGGATGAATTAACGCCGGCAGGTGTTTGTGAGGACGCTAGTGGATCATTAGTTTCAACTCCTGTCCTTGCAGTGGGAACGATTCCATTTAATTATAATCAACCGTCGGTATTAAACGTAAATTTGATGGCCGGTAAAAATAGAAAATTTGAGCTCATTGGGTTTGAAACCCATTTGTCTGCTTGTCCACCTTTTTTTGGTATTGATGATTATATGAAAATTAATTCGGCTCCGCTGATGATTTTAACCACCTTGGTGCAAGACATTCCGGCAGGTGAAAGTACACTTGATTTAAATGGCAGTTTTGCCAGTAAAAGATTAATTGAAAAATGTGGGGGAAACCTATTTAATTGGCCCGTGCCAGCGGTTAACAAAGGCATTTTTATAGGCGGAAATTTCACCAGTGTTTCCTCTCAAACTCATCCAGGGATGGCGCAAATTGGTTTGATTGATGGAAATTTGATCCCCACCCTGGATGCTACTGTTAGTGGGACGGTTGAGACGATGGATTATGATCCGGTTAATAAAATTCTTTATATCGGAGGCAGTTTCACTTCGGTGAAGGGCGTTGCTCGAAATAAACTTGCTGCCGTCAATATTGAGACAGGGGTTGTTACCGGGTTCGCTCCTTCAGCGGATGCGGACGTTTACTCTATTAAGGTGGTTGAAAATGGCACCAAATTAATTGCAGGAGGAGCCTTTTCCAATATTGGTGGTGGAACCAGGCCAAACTTGGCAAAGTTAAATACTATTGATGGCAGTCTGGATGTAACCTTTAATGCCACGGTTGCCGGGGTGGTTAATAGCGTTTCGGTGGTGAATGATAAAGTGTTTTTTGGAGGGGCCTTTACCACGGTTGGCGGTGATCCCAATTATCCCTATATTGCCTCGGTATCGCTTTTGAATGGAAGTTTGAATAGCTCTTTTATGCCGATGGTGGATAATACTGTTTTGGCGGTGCTTACCCCTCCGGCTCCTATCGGTTCGGAAGTAGTTTATTTAGGGGGAGATTTTACTACCCTTGATAGTGTATCCAGAACGAGATTGGCCTTGGTTAATGGTATCAGTGGGGTGGTCAACCCTGCTTTTAGTGCGTCTGCAAGCGCAGTTAGTGGTACTGTGCGGGCCCTTGCCTTAAATCCGGCTAATTCAACACTCTATGTGGGAGGCTATTTTAGTTTAGTGGGAGGTGCTTCCAGAAATCAACTGGCAGCAGTTCATAGTCTTACCGGACTTTTAATGCCATTTAATCCCAATGTCACTGGAACGGCCATGGGGGTAACTTCAATGGTGTTTAAACCTGAATTGGGAGTGCTTTATATTGCGGGGGATTTTACTGATGTTGGGGGGATACCCAGAGAGAAAGTGGCTGCTATTTTGACTAAAGATGGAGCAGTTCTTAACACTTTTTCACCTCAAGTTGGTAGTGGCATGGTTAAAACTATTATTGTTCCCTAGCTAGTTGACAAAAAAAGATCAGTTAATATGAAAAAAACTTGTTGGCGATTTCTGGTACTGATGGTTTTATTAATTTCTTGCTTGCAGGCAGAAATTCAAAAAACGGAATCTATTTCATTTGGACCTATGCAAATTGGTGAAAACCGTATTCCGATTGATAGCAAAAATATTGATTTGGTTATTAATGCCCAGGGACTTAAGGTTTCTGCGGAAATTAACCAGCATTCCTTTGAATGGGTGAGGTTTAACAAGGTTTTATTATTACCCCGTGCCAGAGTTAAAATTGTTATTGATTCTCACAATCAGGAAATGTATTTAAAATACCAAGATCAGATTATTCTCCCGCAATACTCACCTAATAAATTGTTTTTTTCAGAATTTTATGTTTCCTTGTTCCAGCCAGATGATATTTTGCTTTTTGTTAATAATCAAAATGTGGGAAGGATTTCCATTGTTAGCAAGCAAGGTCAAATAAGTAATGCAAATAAAAATCATATGATTGATTATTCATGCGCCCCTTATAATTTACATATTGAAGGCCTTGATAATGAATATATTTCGGTTGGTTGTATTTTACACAAGATTGGAAGGTTTAAGCGGGAAGCGGGGATGCTGGAGATTTACTGGACCAGCGCTAATTATATTCTAGATGATCATTCACTCCCCCCTTATATTGCCACCATGGTCAACAATCATCCGGTCAAGTTTAAAGTTACGGGTAAAAAAGGTGATAAACGTATTGTTACGATTAAGGCCTCAGTACCAAAAAATTTGCACCGGCTCAAATTTGCCATGGGTCTTGGACCTTATTATTATGAGACCAACCATAACATTGAGATTAAAAAAGCTGGCTGGGCACCAGTGGGCATGCTTTATAGTAAGTATGATATAACCCAAGGCTCATCTTTGAGATTTTTTGATGCTTTTGTATGGAAAGATGGATATTTCAATAATTCTGGAATGTATTTTGCTTATGATCTGGCCGTGGCCTTTGATAATCGTTTCATGGTTATTCCTCTACTTGGATTTCAAGGGCTCTCCGTAAAATATTCTAAAGATTATGGGTCTTATCATAAGATAATTTATCCTCAGGGGCTAGAGCTGGTTTATATGCACCCTTTTGGAAAGAGAAATTATAGTTTGATAATGGGACTGTTCACCAATGCTTCGGTGGTAGAGGATCATTACAAAAATTTTTGGATAAGATATGGCAAAAAAATATTTTGGGAACTGAATTATATCAGTTGGAAAAAAGAGGAGAAGGAGGCTTCCATGTGGGGACTGTCAGTGGGATTTCCTCTCATGCAATTTCTTTAGATTGATAAGTACCAAGGCTTGTCCGCAAAAGATGCAAGTGATAGCACCCATGGTGCGCATTGAAATGGTTTCCTTTAAAAAAAAGAAAGCTATAAGACTGACTACAACTGGCTGCAGATATATAAAAAAAGCCACTTGACTGGATTTCAATTTTGATAGGGCGTAGTTGTTTAAAAAATAGGTAAGAATGGTTGCTCCCACGATGCAGTAAGCGGCAGAGAGGATAAACTTAGCATCCATTAGGGGTAGGTTATAAGTGGTCCAGTAAAAATAGCTAAAAGGTAACATGGTCAAAGAGCTGATCCCAAGTAACCATACCGTAACCCAAAGATTGTCATATTTTTCCAGGAATTTTTTTCCAAATGCAATAAAGAGTGCGTAGCAAATAGAGGCCATGAGAACATAAATATCTCCCAGTAATTGATGATTGGAAAGGTTGAAATTTTCCACTTTTCTTAAAGTTAAAACCCCTATAAATGCCATGACAAAGCCTATGCCTTTTATCAAGGTGAATTTTTCTTCTTTAAAAAAAACTACCACAATGACGGTGAAGATGGGGATAGTGGTTGAGATGATGGCTGCGTTGGTTGTGGTGGTTAATTCCAGGCCTTTTAAAAAAAGGGTTTGACCTACATGAAAAGAAAGCAGAGACAGTGGAATCAGGGGAGCGATAAAAGACAGATTCAAAGGTGGATGTTTTTTTAAATGAAAAAGGCAGGCAAATATGCCAAGAAGAATAAAGGAAATGCTAAAGCGAATATGGGCCCAAACAATGGGGTGAATGAGGTTAAGCAGGTACTTGGAGGCGATGAAATTTATTCCAAATAATATTTGAACCAGTGTTAAAGCAAGATACCCTATTTGTTTTGTATTTATCATAGAGAGTATAATAACGGTCTTTTTGTTCTTCGAGAAGTGTTCTTGTAAAAAGCTGGTAAATGAATTAATCTTTCATTTATTATGTGGAGAGTAATTTATGATCGGTACAAAGTTTATAGCACCTTTGGAATTTAAAATTGTGACAGACAAGGAAATCTATGTGCAAGGAGATCCGATCAAGGGAGATTTTATTGTCAAAAATCATGGTGCTACCTCCCAGACGCTTTCTTTACTCCAGGTAAGTCTTGAAAGTGGTATATTTAAAAAAATTAATCAAAAAGAAGAAAAGGGATTTACTCAGGTAGATGTTTTTAATGTTAAGGAAAGTGTTTCATTGGGTGCTGGTGAACAAAAATCGTTGAAGTGGAATTTTGTGTTTCAAGAGGATTGCCCCACTACTGATACCCAACAGAGTTTATATATCGTTTATGGCAATAGTAGCAATCCTTTCGAATGCGGACAGCTACAATTAACCGTGGAGATGGCCCCTATTTTAAAATTTTTTTTGGAAGTCTTTGTAAACTTTCATCGTTTTCAAATTAAACAAACCAAATTTAGCAAGGATATGATGGTCGAAATAAAACTCTGTCCGCCAAAATCTAGAGAAATGACCAGCGTGGAAGCCCTGGTTTTGAAAATGAAAAAAGATAAGGATAATTTGATTGTCAATTATCATTTTTCTGTTAAAAAACTTGAATCAGTGTCCACTACTGAAGCCAAGGTGCAAAGTAAGAAAATGCAATTTGATCAAGTCTTAACTAAGAACGATTACGAGGAATATGGCAGTTTTTCCCATGAAAAGGTTAAAAAACAAATTGGCTTAATATTAAAGGAAGTGATTCCTAAATTCTTTTTTTGAATTTTACATGTCCTTCGGTTCCTGATCCTTAAAGCCTTCTCGAATAACCCGATATGTTCCGGTTTCAATATCCACATCATAGATATTGAAATTATCTTTGAGGTTATAACCATCATAATGAGTTGCAAAATTGATGGAAGCAGAACCGGTTTCTTTGGAACTTTCAATCCGGTGAAAAACATGACGAGGCCAAACCAGCATTGCCGGCCCATCAAAAATAACCTCATTGTTTTTTATAATTTGGTTGGGTGAAACTACAAAATGTTCAATTTTTCCATGGTCAGGGTTGTAAATATCTATGTAGCGAGTGCCGTGTAAAACAATTAAATTATCGTCTTGGTTGGGATGCATATACCAAGGCCTTTCCACTTTGCCAATCGGACCAGGGGAGATGGCCCCGCCAAGATGAATAACCCTGTCAATACTATCAATGCGAGGAAAAACATCCACATTTAAATTGTCAAAAAAAACTCCTGGCGTTCTTCTTAAAAAATTCATAGGAATGATCTTATATAACCCTTTTATTTCATGAATTATTTGTGCTTTTGAGTTCATTTTTTATCTCCACTGGTTAACTTTTATATAAGTGTTGATTACCATGTCTTTATTACGATATTTGCTTGAAATTATACACGAGGATGGGTATTGTCCGACCAGTGTTTTTTGGTTTAAAAAAATCGAGGATGTTGTGAAAAATTTGGTTAAATTGGGTCCCTTACTTTTATTTGTTATCCTTTTAATTTCCTGCGCGAGAACAGAATTACAAACTGGCTTTAAGAATGATTCCAGTAAAATTGATTACCCCTATGTCTTGATCATTTCATTTGATGGATTCAGATACGATTATATCGATCGATTTAATCCACCAAATCTAACGGCTTTTTACCAAACGGGAGTCAAAGCCAAAAGTCTAAGGCCGGTTTACCCGTCTTCGACTTTTCCCAACCACTATTCAATTATCACAGGCTTGTATGCTGGCAATCACGGAATAATTGCTAATAATTTTTATGATGAGAAAATGAATAGATATTATAAATTGTCTGATCGGTCTGCTATTTCAGATCCATCTTATTATAGTGGGGAACCTCTTTGGAATACGGTACAAAAAAATGGCATGGCCTCTGCCACTTATTATTGGCCGGGGTCTGAAGCGGATATCAATGGGCTTTATCCGACTTACTGGTTTAAATATGAACACACCACGCCCCATGAAGTTCGCATCAAGCAGGTTGTTGATTGGTTCAAACTGCCAAAAGAGACCAGACCTCATTTAGTCACCCTGTATTTTCCAGACACTGATGATTATGGACACTCCCACGGCACTGACTCCCAGGAGATCAAGGCAGCTGTCATGAAGCTGGATCAAAGTTTTGGAAAGCTTATGGGTGAAATTGAAAAACTGCCATTTAAAATAAATGTTATCGTACTGTCAGATCATGGAATGCAAAATCAAGATTTTAAAAAAGTTGAATATCTGGATGATTGCGTGGACGTAAAAGATATAAATGTAATAGGTAGTGGTCCTTACGCTAACCTTTATATCAAGGACAAAAGCAGGGTTGAAGCAGTGGCCTTGAAGCTTAATACATGCAATAAAAAATTCAAGGCTTACCGCAGAGAAAAAATACCAGCGAATTTTCAACTTAACAATCATCCTCATGTCGGGGATGTTCACGTTACTACCAAAGTTCCGTATATCATATCAATAAAGGGTAAAAATAATTTTAGTATTGGTAACCATGGATATGACCCTTATGAAAATCAGTCCATGCATGGTATTTTTATGGCAAAAGGTCCAGATATCGGGGAGGGAATGATGATCGACACTGTGGATAATATTCATGTATATCCTTTTGTTCTGGCCATTTTAAAAACGCCCTATCAACATCAGATTGATGGCCAGGAAAATGTTTTAAAAAAAATATTAAGGAAATAAAAATGGCTAAGATTGATTTATTGGATTTCGTGATCAATGGTGGATGTGCCAGCAAAATTCCGGCTTTTGTTTTAGAATCCATCCTAAAAGATATTCCTTTTGGTACGCATAAAAATTTATTAGTTGGTAGTGAAACCGCTGACGATGCCTCGGTGTGGAAAATAAACAAAGACGTTGCCATTATTCAAACCACGGATTTTTTTCCTCCGCTATGTTCTGATCCTTATGACTTTGGTCAGATTGCCGCTGCTAATTCCTTAAGCGATATTTATGCCATGGGCGGGAAAGCGATTTCTGCTTTAAATATTGTCTTATTTCCCATCTCAAAACTGGATGCTTCCGTACTAAAAGAAATTCTTATGGGGGCCAATGACAAAGCCCAAGAAGCGGGTATTGTTTTATCGGGGGGACATTCTATCGAAAATGATGTTCCCGTTTTTGGTCTTTCGGTTACCGGATTGGTTCATCCTAAAAAAATTGTAACTAATACCAACGCAAGGTTGGGTGAAGTATTGATTTTAACTAAACCACTTGGAACCAATCAGATTATCAATGCCCATAAACATAAAAGGGTAGATAAGAAAATTTATGAAAAAATGTTAAATTATATGAAAATCCTTAATAACAAAGCTGCAGAGGTTATGAATAAATATGATATTGTTGCTGGCACGGATGTCACTGGATTTGGATTTGCCGGGCATCTGGCAGAACTGGCCAGAGGGAGTAAGGTGAGTTTTGAGATTGATACTCGATCGCTTCCTTTGATTGAAGGAGTTTTGGAGATTGCTAAAGAAAAATATAAACCATGTTCGTTGGAAAAAAATTTTAAATATTGCAGCCAAAATATGGCCTTTAGTGACAAGTTGGAGGAGGTGTATAGGACATTGGTACTTGACCCTCAGACCTCCGGTGGGATTTTAATGAGCGTACCAGAAAAGAAGCAAACGATGGTTCTTAAAGACTTGCACAAGAAGGGAATGACGGAGGCAAAAATTGTGGGTAGGTCGGTTAAAAATGGCAACCGTAAAATTTCTATCAAGTTTATTTAATGATAAATTCAATAAAAGACATATCCTACAACGAAATTACCGGTGAAAATCACGTCATTATCGATGTGAGATCACCTATAGAATTTGCAAAAGGGCATTTATTGGAAGCGTTTAACGTTCCTCTCTTTTCCGATAAGGAGCGTGAAGATATTGGGACCCTCTATAAGCAAACCGGAAAAGATGAAGCGGTTAAAAAAGGGTTGGAGTTTGTCGGTCCTAAAATGGGCCATTTTATAGATGAAGTAAGACAGATCTCAAAATCAAATGAGAAGGATATTTATGTTTATTGTTTTCGCGGAGGAATGCGTAGTGAAAGTTTTGTCTGGCTTTTAAATACCGCCGGACTAAACGCCTGCAAAATCAGTGGTGGCTATAAGCAAATAAAGAAAATTATTCAAGATAGTTTTAGTCAAAAGTATAAAATGATTATTTTGGGAGGGCTTACTGGTAGTGGGAAAACACATTATTTAAAAAAGCTTGGAGAGAGTGGGTATCAGATTCTGGATTTGGAAAAAATGGCCAATCATAAAGGTTCAGCCTTTGGTCATATTAATGAACAACCGCAGCCTACCAATGAACAATTTGCGAATAATATTTATTCTGTATGGAAGAAATTTGATCTTGATAAAATCGTCGTGATAGAGGATGAGAGCTTAAAAGTGGGGGATGTACATATTCCCCAGCCCCTTTATAGTCAGATGAAAAGTGCCCCAGTTATTTGTATCAATGTACCCAATGAAGTAAGGGTGCAGCAGCTTCTTAAAGATTATAAAAGCACTGATAAGAATTTGTTAATTCATGCCTGCGATTCAATTAAAATGAAGTTAGGGAGCCAGATTCATTTGGAAATTATTGCTTTAATAAAAAATGATGATATTGAAAGTGCGTGTAAAAAACTATTAGACTACTATGACAAATTTTATGCTTACGGCCTTCAAAAAAGGACGAGTGAACAGCTTTTAGAAGTGCATCTGAATGCTTCTTCCGAGCAAGAAAATCTAGATATTTTAAGTAACGCCCTCTCTAAAGTAGAAAATAGGGTTGCTCGTACAATATAATCAGTTTTTCTTGAGATACCGTTTTTCCGCCAAAATTTTGTGTAAGGGCATCTTCTTTTAATAGGTTAGTAAATTAAACAATTCTTTTTGAAAATAATTTTATTATTTTTAACCTGCTGATTTAATGACACTTGTCCGCTTGGCCGATCAGTATCATGCTTGCAGTTTTCGACAAGGGGTAAAATGGAATTAGAAATTTAACCCTTAACAGTAGTACGTAATCAAATGGGGGCACGTATGAGTAAAACCAAAGTTCTTCTATTTTGTGTGCCACTTCTTTTATCCCTTTTCATTCACGCTAAGGAATCAAAGCTGGGAATGGAACTCAAACTTGATAGTGGGATTTACAGCAATAAATTTGTTGTTAAAAAAATAAGTGGAGTGATGCTTATTCCCGATGAAATAGATGTGAAAAAAGGGCTCGGGGCTTTTGGTGGAACGACTGTGTCTTTAATCATCGATGATCAAATCGAGTGTAGATATCATAGCAGTAAAGTGCTCGGGATTGAGGACTTGGATTTTTATGATTGCTCAAATGGTCTTCAACCTGGGGACGAAGTGGAAGTGAAAGATAGCATAAAGGTGGGAGTTCGTAAGAGACGTCTTTATAATTCGATTCATTTGAGTGTTCATATTATTTTTATTATGCCTCATCATAACCACGGCGAACTTATTTTTCCGCAAATAAATCCAAACGAAGGGGATCTGCTTGGATTCGACGGCCAGTCATGGGTCCCGGTTGATCCATCCTATATTCAAGGTGTCCAAGGTGAGAAAGGTGATCCAGGTGAAATGGGCCCGATCGGTCCAATGGGACCACAAGGTATTGCAGGAGAAATAGGTCCAGTTGGTCCAATGGGACCACAAGGTACCGCAGGAGAAATAGGTCCAGTTGGTCCAGTAGGACCGCAGGGACTTCAGGGTGTAAAAGGTGATACTGGAGCAGTAGGGGCCGTAGGTCCAGTTGGTCCAATAGGACCGCAGGGACCTCAGGGCGTGAAAGGTGATGCCGGAGCAGTAGGAGCCATAGGCCCAGTTGGTCCAATAGGACCGCAGGGACTTCAGGGCGTGAAGGGTGATACTGGAGCAGTAGGAGCTGCGGGCCCAGTTGGTCCAGTAGGACCACAAGGACCTCAGGGCGTGAAGGGTGATACTGGGGCAGTAGGAGCCGCAGGGCCAGTTGGTCCAATAGGACCGCAAGGTCTTCAAGGTATTAAAGGTGATACTGGAGCAGTAGGAGCCATAGGTCCGGTTGGTCCAGTGGGACCACAAGGTCTTCAAGGTATTAAAGGTGATACTGGAGCAGTAGGAGCCATAGGCCCAGTCGGTCCAATGGGACCGCAAGGCATTGCCGGTGAAATAGGACCACAAGGCGTGAAAGGAGATACGGGAGAAATCGGTCCGATGGGCCCAACAGGCCTTCCAGGCTTAATGGGTGAGAAGGGCGATAAAGGTGATCCAGGTGACGATGCCTCAGTGGAGCTGATTGCTGGTACAGGTATAGTTCCTGGAACGATTGGTTCAAATGGAACAATTAATGTTGATGTGGGTACTGGGGCCAATCAGATTCCTCAACTTGATCTAGTTGGAAAATTGCCTGCTTCCGTTATACCAGAAAGCAGTAGTTCTAAAGTCAGAATGGTTTTTATTCAGGATGTAAAACCATCTGGTGAACATGGCGGAAACTGCGAAGCTGCCTGGCAAACCAGAATATTAAATCAAATTTCCGGTGATTCAAGTTTTGCAACTTTAGGTTCGAATGAATTTACATTAAAGCCTGGTCGTTACGCCATTGATGTTCAAGCTCCCGCAAACCTTGTTCACTTACATCAGGCAAAAGTGGTTAATAAAACTCTCGGCGTTGATGTGTTGGTCGGTACTAGTGAAAGATCTCATCCAAGCTACGGTTCAGTGACGGATTCAAGAATAATGGGTGAGCTGGTTGTGACAGAAGATACAACTTTTGAAATTCAACATAGATGTGCATCTTTTAGAGAGCTGGTAGGTCTTGGGATTGCCAGCGGTTTTACAGATAAAGAGATTTATACGCAAGTTAAAATTATGAAGATAGAATAGTTTGATTAGAATTTTATGTTATAAACGAACCCGTAGAGGCTTTCTTCTACGGGTTTTTATTTATATTAATTGTAAAAAAATAAGGCCATGGTTAAGTAAATTGCTAGGGTATTATTGTGTAATTAGCATTCTCAATCGAAAACTTTCTAGTTATAATTAACGGTATGATGAAGTCATTGGTTACTCTCCTTGTCTGTTTGTCATTCATTCAGAATTTACTTGCCTTAGATGTTGGTGACGGAAGTCTTGGTGCTTGCACTGAAGCCAGCTTGGTGGCCAATAATTCAGGGCCATATAACTGCACTAGTCTGACCATAGGAGCTGCTTTTAATTTTACCGGAGATGCTGGGGTAACTGCTCCAGTCGTTATTAAGGTTACTGGTGATGTAATTATTAATAATGTATTAAGCGTTAATGGGGCAAATGGTGGAGTTGGAAATAATGATGATGGTATAGCGGATCAAGTAATTGGCGGAATTCCCGGAAGAGGTGGTTTTGCAGGAGGAAGTACTGGTGTTGATAGCACTACCCCTGGACAAAATGGCAACGATGGTGGTTATGGTGGAGCTGGATTTGGGGGCACGAAGGGAAGTGAAGGCGGTTTGGGTTGGGCCGCGGGTGGTGGCGGTGGTGGTGGACGTTTTGGTGGTGCGGCCATTGCTGGAAATAATGGTATTACCAGTGGAGATATTGGAACAAGCATTGGACTTGGTGGTGCAGCAGGTTTATCAACTTATGCACCTGAAAGTAATTTTAAGATTTTATTGGTGGGTGGTTCGGGGGGCGGCGCAGGTGGACCTAGCGCAGATTCTTCGGATCCTTATGATATGAGTGGCTCTGGAGGAGGTGGAGGTGGTGCTTTAAGGATAATGGCCGGAGGGGATATCACTATCAATAGTTCTATTCGGGCAAACGGTGGACATGGTGGAGCCGGCTTTGAATATAGCGGTGGCGGTGGTGGTGGTTCAGGAGGTGCTATTTTTCTTGAATCCCTTGGTGATGTCATTGTTGCTGGAAGCATAATAGCTACAGGTGGAAGTGGAGGAGCCGGTGCGCCGACCATTGGTACGACGGTCAGTGATGGAGGTGATGGAAGTGTTGGTCGGATTAGAATTGATGACCGTGATGGAAATTGGTCTGGTGCTGGATCAGTGACACCTGCCGCTTATGAAGCAGTAGTGGATTCTGATTCTGGAGTGGTTACTCAAATTGATTCAGGGATTTCGTGTGGCTCTATTGCTTTGGTCGATGACAAGCAAAATATTTTTTTTACGTTATTACTTGGGATAGTGGCAGTTTCTTTTGTGATGGGGTTTTTAAGGAAATTAAAATTCATTTTTAAGCAGTGATCATTAACTTTACAAAACCAGTTAAGATACAAACGTAGTACGGTTACCCGCGCTCCAGAAGCTAATCTACATTTAGTGAGGTATGAAGATTGGGCCGTGGTTTATCCCTAAAAGTCAGGCCGTACCTATTATTATGAACGTTATTTAATCCTATGTTTGATATTTATTCATTATCTGTATGCTAGGTTCACCCCAAGTCACGGGAGCTTGTACCAGAGAAATTGTTATAAAAAGAGCGTTGTTTCTTGGCGTTTGTTTTTTACCATTTTTATATTAATTTTTTTTACAATCGCAGACAGTTTTTACAATTATAAAGTCACTAAGGCAGGTGAACTAACGTTGGAATATAGGGGGGGGGGAATACAATGACAGCATTTAACAAAATGAATGTAGAAAATACGGAATTGAAATTTAAGAAGGATCACTTATATCGCCAAAATTATCAAAGTACTGATCCCACTAAGCGGATACATGGCCATTATAAAAAGTCTACAAAAAGTAACTTTGATTCAAGATTTGAATCTGAAATACTTCAGACAAGTGCCTTCAAAAATGCTCAAACAACCAGGTTGTCCGATATTTTAAATCAATACATTAACTCGCTGGACGGTGGTGGTAATAATTTCGAAAAAAGTTATGAAGTGAAGAAGATAAATGATGAATATTGGTAATTCAAAGGTAGAAATCAAGATAGGGAACAATATGGCTACGAATTTAATTTATCCAGGAGGATCTTATGCCAAGTAAAACAATTCAAGATGATTGGACAGAAATAAGTCGTATCATCAAAACCCGTTTTAAAAGAATTACGGACGATAACCTTGCATCCATGGAAGAAAATCTGGAATTGTTAACTGACAGCCTCCAGAACGCTTATGGTTTTACCAAAGAAAAAGCCGAGGATGAGTTAAAAAAAATCAAGGCTACAATTCACAAGGCAACGAAACCCACTAAAACGGTTGAGCCGAGTAAAGTTGTTTATCCTAGGGGGCATCAACGAATGTAACTAAAAAAAAGTTTGTTTTGAAGTTCAGTAACTAAAGGGAGAAAAATATGTCAATACACAAAAAACCGTTTTATATTTTACTAATATTAATGCTATTAGCATTCTGGGGGTGTAGTAATCATCCTACGATACTTGAATTCCCTCCAACTGCTAATTCTGCAGATGAAGTACAGAAATTCTCAGCTGATATGCAAAACGCTTTAGATCGCCAGATGGATGTACTATCACCAACTGCGTACGAGCAAGCCCGTGGAGCTTTAAATGACGCTCTGTTGGCTCAAGAACGAGGAAAAGATCCTGAGGTGATCCTCCATGAAGTTGCTGTCGGACGAGCACAATTAAATGAAGCGAATAAGTTTGCGCAGATCGCACACGCCAATATGGAAGATGTGGTGATTGCACGACATGCAGCACTTACTGCGGGTGCGCATAAATTATTTCCTGATGATTTTAAAAAAGCGGATAAAAATCTTCGCGCGGTTACTACCGAGATAGAAGAAAATGAGCTTGGTGCTATAGCGGAAAATAGATTCGCTTTGCAGAAGGAGTATCGCGATGTAGAGCTTGTGGCTATTAAAAAAAATAATCTGGGCCCTGCACATGAAGCAATCGCTTTGGCAATAAAGGAAGGTGCTTCAACTCATGCGAAACAAAGTTTGGCCATAGCGGAATTGACAGTCAATAATGCTGACGCTTTTATAACCGCCAATCGCAACAATACATATGCTATAAAAGCTCGTTCAGCAGATGCTTTGGAAAAGGCGAATCATCTTGTAAAGATCACCAGGTCCTCCAAAGCTGGAAATAAAATTACATCGGAAGAAAGTGCTTTGATTATGGAAAAGGAGCAACTCAAAACTCAAGATAAGCGAGATGAACTAGCGATGGAGCGCAGTAAAAGCCAAGATATGGCAGCTGAAACGAGGTATCTGAAGTCAGATAAAGAATATAATCAAAGTTTCGAAACAGCTCGGGCCCAATTTGAAAAAAATGAGGCGGAAGTTTACCGTCAGGGGAATCAATTGGTCATTCGGATTAGATCTTTAAATTTTCCAGTTAATCGTTCGTATCTTCGAGGAGAAAACTATCCTGTCCTTGGTAAAGTTGCTAACGTTATCAAAGGATTCAATAACCCTTCCGTTGTGGTGGAAGGACATACTGATTCCGATGGTAGTAAAGAGCAAAATAATAGATTGTCCGCAGAACGCTCTAAAACGGTTTCAAACTATTTTATCTCCAGCGGAGCAATTGAACCGGAAAAAATCAAGACAGTTGGTTTTGGCTCAGAACGCCCTTTGGCATCCAATAAAACCGCCAAAGGCAAGGCCCAAAACCGTAGGGTCGATGTTGTTATTGATTTGTAATATTTAAAGCTGGTTTTGGAAGTAATTCAAAACCAGCTTGGAGGTTTTTATGTTGTGGACACTTTGTATAGTTCTTATCGTGCTTTGGTTACTTGGAATCGTCAGTTCATATACTATGGGCGGTCTTATCCATATTCTACTAGTGGTGGCGATCATTATAGTTCTGGTGCGAATTATTCAAGGGAAAAGACCGGTCTAGTCTTTTTGAATAATCTTTTAGTTTATTTTAGTGCAAAAGGAGGGAAAGATGTCCATTCGATTAGCTTGTTTACTGTTGGTTTTTGTTTTACTTGGATGTGCAACCGTTGGTTCCAAGTTTGATTTTAAAGGTCCTAATTCAATTCGAACCGGTGAAACCACTAGAAATGATATTATTAACTTGTACGGTGAACCTTTTCGCGTAGGATACGATAATGATAATTTAGTGTGGACCTACGGTCATTACAAGTATCGCTTGTTTGGCCCAACTGAAACTAAAGATTTGAGAATTATGTTTGATAAAAAAGGATTGGTTAAGGATTATACTTACTCAACCTCTGTTGACGGCGAGAAAGAAAAATTAATGTTATCAACTTTTGAATAATTACCAAGTTAATGGTGAGTGACGGTGGAAACATTATGGCAATACTGATTAATTTAATTACCACATTTTTTGCGATGATTGGTTTAAGGCTTGATCGGCTAAATTTGTTTTGGATCATAGGCGCAGTGATGACATTTGCCTTTGGGCACTATTATGTGATCATCGCAAATAATCCTGGTTTGACTTTGTCCTATTTTTTTTTTACTTTGGTGTTCTACTATTTTGGAAATGGCTTGATCTTGAGTTCCTCTATACCCCGGTTGCTTATTGCAAATTACGGTGAAAAAAAAGCATTTGAAATTTACCAAACTATCGTTGGACTCATGTTTATGAATCAAGGGCTTGGTATAGCCGCCATGACCTCTCTTGATATGGGTGCCAACTGGGAAATTTCAATTGCTTCCAGCTATACTTTTATTTTTGGGGGAATAATTTTTATGGTAGGAATGGTTCTTAAAATATGGTCAACGATGACTCTTGGTATAGATCTCTATTATTACCGAGATATGTTTCTCAATCATTCTGTTGGTACTTTTACCCAATCCGGTCCATATAAAATATTTGATAATCCCATGTATGGAATTGGTCAAATTCATGGGTACGGGTATGCGATTATGTATCAGTCTATTACTGGTTTTATGGCAATTGCCCTTTGTCATGTCTTAATTTATGTATTTTATTATTCGGTTGAGCGGCCCTTCGTTCGTCGTGTATATGGAGAATTAGGTTCGTTGCATCCCTAAAAGTCAGGCCGTACCTTCTTGCTTTAGTTCTTTAGATATGTACAATTTTGATGGGACTGCTCTCCATTCTCATATGATCGGACGTTGATTGCGAGGTGTGATTTTCCTTCTTTATCTTGCTTGAAACTCCACTTTAAAACTCCTGCGGTTTTGTAAATTGGACTAAGAATTAAACCATATTTTAGTTTTTCTTCTGATGAAAGCATCTTCTTTTTAACATCTAAACTAGTTTTGCTCATATATATCATCCTATATAGAAAGACTATATCACTTTCAATCTTCCATCCTTTATTAAAATTACTAAAATATTTTTCTATGGAAGCGTTTTCGGTTAGAGTTTGTAAACCGTAGTCTCCTTCTTCAGTTTGATAGGTCACGGTATTTACAATTTGGCCACATAAAGGTGCATTCTCCGAGACATCTGCATTTACTAATTCGTACCGTCCTTCAAATAATCTTAGTACCCCCTCATTTGCATAAGATAAGGTTACAGAAAAAAACATAAACACGATTACAATCATTTTTTTTGAGGTCATATTCACTCCTTTGAAGATAAACCTGTGTTTATTTATGATGGAGGAGTTGTAAATCAAAATACATTGATGAATATCAGTATTTTCATTAAATTTTTATTTGGCCCTTGCATCCCTAAAAGTCAGGCCGTACCTTCTACTAGAGACAAGGGCAAGTAATGATGGCCAAAATGACTATCATTATTTAAAATACTTCTGATAAGAGATTTATAAATAAAACAATCACACGATCTTTTATTAACATTGCTAGATTGGGAGGAATTATGAAAAAAATTATATTTATTTTATTATTTCTTGTATACTCTGGAAGTAGTTTTTCCGAAATTGATCAAGTAGGTTCTGTTATCAAGACTTTGAATAGTATCAATTCCGGATCAACATGTACTGATTGTCCCGATAACACTATGGAAGGGAATAATAAAGAACACTCTGAGTTTGCACAATCTTCTCTTACGATTTCTGGAGAACGAGTTTTATACTGTCAAATTTCAAAGTCTGCAGGTTGCTTCCTAAAATCAAATGAAAATCAAAGGATAGGGACAAATTGTTCATGCGTAAACCCTAATACAGATACACCTAAAGAGAAAAAGATTGAAAATGGCAAATTGGAAAATCCGCCATCTATTACAAAGAAAATCATAAATTATTGTAAAATTAACGAAAGTTTCGGATGTTTTTTACCAGAAACAGAAATTAAACCTAAAGGCGAAAAATGTTTTTGTGTCGATCAACAAAAAGGTGGTCCCGTTGCTGGTATTAATGTCCCTCAAATCAAACCTGTTTCTGCAGGATATTTTAGACAAATTGAATAAATTAACTTAGGTATTTGTTGCCAAGGCATCGACGGTTTGTTGAATATTGTATACATTAATCGAAATTCTTAATTCCCTTTATGATAAAAAATAAATTCCCACCACAACTATGATAAATTCTTTTTTTGACTTGGTCTTTTAAGATTGCTTCATTTTTTTCTCTTTCTTCTTCAACCATTTTCTCAAATTGTTGCAATTCCTCTAAGGCGCCCCCTCCTGCTAAATATTCTTCCTTAAACCGCTCCTTCCAAAATTGTCTTTCTTTTTCTTTTGTTTCTTCATTCTTATTAATACGTTCTTTTAATTGTTCAAAACTATATCGCTGCTTTTTTGTTTCATATGGTGGAAGAAGTAAATGAACATTTTCATTTGCTCTCATATCGATTGATTTAAAACCAAGATCACTTAACATTTTAGGAACACGTATACCAATTGAAGTGTCTCCTCTTCCAAGAGAAATACTACCTTTGTACGCAATTAAAGTTAATTTAAAAGATAGAACTTCATATTCAATGCTTCTATCTTCCGAAGAGCTATCTCTTCTGCTAGTCATGCCGGAAATATTATCAGGCTCTTTGCACATTAGAATTCCACCGGGTTTTAATATTCGTTTCATCTCGGCCAATGCGTGCTCGGGATTTTTTAAATGCATCAATAGAGTCTGGCACATAACCATGTCTACTGAATTATCCGGTAGCGGAATTTTATAAACGTCGCCTTGAATAAATTCAGCTGTTCCTCCAATTGCCCAGTTTGGAGATGTCGCCTTGGCATCTTTTAATAAATCCTCATTGATATCAATACCTATATAGTGGCCATTATTTCCAAAGTATTTCCAGTAAGTGTAACCAAGGTACCCTAGTCCACAACCAATATCAGCAACCCGCATTCCTTGTCTTAATCCAAGCCATTTTGAATAGGCCTCAATTGCATCTTCGGACCACAAAAACACTCTCTGCTTGATAATCATCTCTTTCCATTTTTCATCTGACCAATTTACATTTTTATTACTCATTAAATTGCTCCCTCAATTTTTAGTTTAATCCATTATAGATCACTATTAAATTTTCAGATAAATAGAATACTCATAGGTCTTTAAACTTCATCCTTAACCATATTTTAATTTCTCTATAATCAAACCATTGCATTTTCAAACCAACGTCTAAAAATACTTTCCATTCCATAGATTTTTCAAGAATTCTTCCCAATGAATTTGAATGATGCCTTGTTGAAATATTTTTGACTGTGTATCCTCCGAAACAATCAACAAATGCTTCCACTTATGATTTTCTTCTGAGAGCGCTATCAAACCTTTTAAATCATCCGGAGAGATTCTCCTGGTAGCTTTTACTTCAATAGCAATTTTATCATCAATAATAAAATTAACTTCATGTCCATTTTTTGAACGCCAATAATTTAGCCTTATCCTGTTTTTTGTATAGATAATATAGGCCTTCAATTCAAGATAGATAAAATGTTCGAAAGCTTTACCGTAGGTATCACTATTTCGTTCAATTACCTTGATTTTTTTTAGAGTATTAACCACCCCTAGATCAAAGAAATAAAATTTGGCAGTTTGAATGGCCTTTCTTTTTACCGAGCCCGTCCATGATTCGAGCATTTCACCTATAAGGGTATCTTGTAATATTTGATAGTAATCCCGAACGGTATTCGGGCGTAATTGGGCATCATTTGCAATTTTAGTAAAGTTAATCATTTCACCATTCATCAAAGCAGCAGCATCAAGAAATCTCGCATAATTGGATAAGTTTCGCACCAGCGCTTCAGCCTGAATTTCTTCTTTTAAATAAGTATCCACATACGAATATAAATACTCGGATGGATCATCTCTACCTACTACAGACGGCAGTCCTCCGTAGTGAAGATGAGTATCCAATTTAAATATTTTTTCATCGACAAGTTCCCTCCATGATAATGGAAGAAGTTGTGACTTATAGGCCCTTCCAGCCAAAAGATTAACGCCACTTCTTTTTAATTTTCTAGCACTACTTCCGGTTAACAAAAATGTAATATGCTTTTCTTCAATCAATCGATGAACTTCATTTAAGAGTTCTGGAATTCTTTGAATCTCATCAATAACCACCCATTTTTTCGAAATATAAGTTTCAATATTGGATGGAGAAGATTGTAAATCAAGAAACGTTTTTGAACTAAGTAAATCTATATAATCAATTTGCCCACCAAGAGTTTCTCTGATGAGATAACTTTTTCCCACTCCTCTGGCACCAAAGAGAAAGTAGGAATTATTTTTCATATTTTTAACAAGATCCAAAGTTCGTTTCACTTTAATCACCTAAAAAAGGGTTAAATCTATTAAATATATTATAACAATGATCCGTGAATTATCAAGATAAAGCACGGATCATTGTCGAATTTACATAACGTCTTAAGTCGTTGTATAAATTATTTTTTATTAACTAATTTTTAGCATTCTCTGCAAATTTAGCTTGTTGCATCCCTAAAAGTCAGGCCGTACCTTTAAAAGATGAGGCCTAGTCCGAGGAGGGCCTTCAGTTCGCTGAAGCTGATTTCTTGGGTTTCATAATCAAAGGACTTTTTAGAGTAGTTTATTCCAAGTGATATAAGTGATTGCTTGGTGTAGTTCCATAAAAGGGAGCTATCAAGAAGGAAAAGGGAGGTTCCTCCAAATCCTTTTTTTGATTCTAAAATTAATTTTAAATTTTCAGTTAAAACCATTGGATATTTTATAGTAATGAGAGGGGATAGATAAGTTTTACCAACATAGTTTGGTTTGGTGTTGCCCGGAGTGTATGGATAAACGCCCGTTTGATTTAAAGAGACCCCCACTCCTATCCATAGAGAGTGTAGTGAGTAGTCCAAACTTGGCAAAAGATCGAAGATCTGCCAGTTTTGATTATCATAAACTTTTCCCTTTTTAAAAAACAAGGAATAATTCAGTTTTAATTTATTATTAAACTTAAAAACTCCCTTAGAAAAAAATGACATAAGGGTTGAATCGTCAATATTTGATTTTAAGGAAGTGCTTTTTATTTCATAGTGATCCTTAGAGGGGGCGTATCCGGCGATTAGATAACTTCCCAAAGTCTTAAAGGAAGTGGGTGTGGTTTTACTTGGCTTTAAATCAGATGCCAAAACGGGAGAAGGGGCCATTAAACGGAAAGATCTTCTTTTACTGGAGGTATTGGTATTGTAAGGTCCAAGCCCGGTTACTTTCCAAAAAAATTGTCCCTTTTTAAGTTTAGCGTGTTCAAGGTTAATGGAATTGGTTTTAGTTTTTAAGGTTAAAAATATTTGGGTAAATTCCAGATCATCAGATAAAAGTAATTCATATTCAGTGATATTTTCCTGTTGCTCCCAGGCAAATATCACTTTTTTGTTTTTTAAAAATATTTCTTCATCCAAGTGTCTGGGGGAAGTAAGATTTATTTCGTTTGTAATTTGAAGGTTGTTATCAATATTAATTTGGATCGTTGATAAATCTGAAAATTCGCTGGTCCTATCCCAAAAATCAATATAGGCCATTCTCCAGTAAAAGGTGCCCATGGGAGGGTTGTCCCAGTCAAAATAGGGAGTGGCGACGGTTTTGGCCATTAAAAGGTTGGTCATGGTTTCGTCTTGATAAATTTCCAATTTGTAACTTTTGATATTTTCTTTCGCCGGCCATTGTATTTTGGTGTAGTAATCGTTAGCGTATGCGCTTGGAATAAGCATATTAAACAAAGATTCAATCCAAGATGTCTGTTTTTTTTGAATTTTAAATTCTTGGAATTTGGGAAGAATTGGTTTATCAGGGGGAGCAATGGGCTCAATGATAACTCTGATCGGCTCTGCATATTGTGAAGTATTTGAGGAAGTTTCTTTATTTTTTATTCGCCAGTAGTAAGTTCCAATTTCTTTAAAGACAACATCGATTCTATTTTTATTGGTTTTTGCCTCATGGATAATATGATTAAAATCTTGCTCTTTGGCCACTTCAAAAATGGATAGATCTTCAACGCTTTTTTTCTCCCATTCAAAATTTACCTTCTGGTCTGGTCGTGCCAGTTTTAAAACCACACCGTCTTGGGGTAGAGTATTTTTTATTTCCATTAAGGTTATGGTAAAATGGCGGTTTGTACTGTAAGGGCCGACTCTAAGCCATTTATCAATCATTTTAACTTTCCAGCTATATTTGCCAGGAGCTTTTATTTTTTTTCTAAAGAAGTTTTGGGTAAGCAAACTGTTTTCCACTTCAGTTTGATCTTTTAAATTTTGGATAATTAGATTATAGGAAGTTGGGATGGCTTCGGGAGAAATCCATTTCAAATCGACTAGCATTTTTTCTTTGTTATAAAAGATAAATTCGTGATCATGAATTGGCATGATTGCTTCCGGCGCAAAAGGCAGCAATGCCTGGGTTATTTTAAATTGATGGAGGCTACTCCATGGTGATTTTTGGCCGTCAATTAAGAGACTACGAATTCTAAAGGAGTATTCCCCCATGGAGTCAACAGGTAGTTCAAGGATGTTGTCGGTTGAAGAAAGAAGTTGTCTTCTATTATCTGGTAAAAAAAGTTCAACTTCGGCATTTTTTTGAGTATTTTCAAACATGATTTGAATTTTGTTGGTTATGTTTTTAGCAACTTTTTCAAAAACAAATTCTTCGTTTGTTTCGGGGGCAAAGATTTGTGGTGGTTTGATTTTGACCAGTTTAAATTGACCGATGGGGTAATCATTGGTGTTATCGGTTTTCACTCGCCAGTAATAAACCCCATCATCAGCAAATTGAATCTTGATTGAGTGTTTGGTGGTTTTTTGGGACCGGTAAATATTTTTAAATTCAGGGTCGCTGGCAATTTCTATGACAAAATTGGTATTTAGGTCGCTCAGGGGTTGATATGAAAATAAAATGTCCCGAGGATGACTGAAGTACTCAGTTTGATTACGGATCGGGCTTATTAGGTTAATTTTATCTTTACCCACCTCAAGGATGTTGCTGGTTTTATTTAATCTTAAAAATTGATTATTATCTATAGTGGTAACCACCCCTTTTTCATTGATCTGGGCAGTGCCTTCCAAGACACTGATTTTGGTTTGCTCTTTGTTTTTTATAATTGAAACCACGGCGTTTCTGGAATTTAATTCAATGGTTTGTTTGTTGAGATGTAATTTGATGTTGCTACCTGACTGGGCATTAAATCGGGTATGGATAATTCCTTGCTCGAGAAAAAACTCAGTATTTTTATCGGATTTACCGATTTTAAAAAGGGTTTTTTCAGAGATATCCACCACCGAATTATCAACCAGGGATAGTTGGGTGGATGAACCTTCATGAGTATAAATTTGGTCGTTGTAGGTTAAGCGGTCGTTAAGGGAGGCATCGATCCATGCCATATTGCCAAATCTTTTAAGTTTAACAGTGTTGAGTTGCTCGGTGATGGTGGCAATTAATATGTCATTTTTTAACAAATTGGTTTGAAAGTTGTCAAAAAACAATTTATAAGAGCTAAACATGGCCACAAGAAGTAGCAATACAATAAAATATTGATCAAATCTTTTAATGATCATGATGCAAAATTCCTACAGTCATGATTGAAAAAAAACAAGTCTTAGACATAATTCATATGATACAATGGATTGGTTGTTTTTAATAGTTTCATGGAAGAGGTAATTAAGTTTGGCAATCAGAAAAATTTTATTCCCTTTTAAGTTAAAAGTTCTATTAATGCTGGTGACGATACTGGGCATTTCCATTTCATTCTATGTCTGGTTTGCTATAGATATTTTTAAAAAAGACAAGGCTGCCTATATCTATGAAAATGGGTTGATGTATACTGAAAATCTTTCTTCTCAAACGTCTCTTTATCTAAAGGATGTCGGTAATCGCTTGAATTTGCTTATTGCCGCTTATGCCAGAATGGATCAATCCAATACCTTGGAAAAATTGATAGAGAAAAATGATGATTTTATAGATTTACAAATATTCAAAAATAAAAAGAATATATTATCAATGTGTAATACCCGTGTCCGAGAAACGGAAGAAATTTGTCATCGTCCACTTTCCCCCTATATAAGCGAAATATCCGCAGGCAAAGATCAGGTTTTTTTAAAAAATATGGGGGCAATGGGTGAAATTCCACACTTTATTTTTTCCATAAAAGAATTGGAAGGGATATTTATTTTAAGAGTTAACACAAGTCAATTGGGTAAAATACTTGACCAAAATAATCTATATAAATCTTATGCCCTCAATCAATCAGGTTCGGTTTTTTATGGACCTGAAAGTGAAACGGCAATTGATAAAAAACAGTGGGCCGGTTTTATTGCTTCCAAAGTGGATAAGGGAACCTTTGAAAGTAAAAACTTAAATGACCAATCCGTGCTTGTCTCTTATAGCAAGGTACCAGGTTTTAATAAATATATCATTAGCGAGATATCCCAAGCGGCAGCCTTTAGTGCTGCCCAATATCTGATTGATAAATCTTTCTATTTTGCACTGCTGGTTTTATCCCTGGCTTTGATTACGGGAGTCTTTTTTTCAAGAAATGTCACTGGAAATATCAATCAACTTTATCTGGCAACTAAAAGACTTTCTAAAAGAGATTTTACTTCCAAGGTATTGATTGACTCTCATGATGAGGTGGGGGTTTTGGCGGATTCGTTCAATATGATGAGTGAAGAAATCGTCATGTATATGAGTGAGATGAAAGAAAAGTCCCGGCTGGAAAATGAAATGAAAGTGGCCAGTTTGGTCCAGACGGCTTTCTTTCCAAAATCAGAAATAGAATTAAAGCATGTTTCCATCGCTGCTTATTATACTCCGGCAACGGAATGTGGGGGCGATTGGTGGGGGCACATCGAGCATCAAGATAAAACGATTTTAATTTTAGCTGATGCCACCGGGCATGGTGTTCCGGCAGCTCTACTCACGGCCACTATCAATTCGGCTGCGTCGATATTGGAAAAATGGTCCAAGCAAGATGCATCAATTTTAAGTCGACCAGAAAATATTTTAAGTTTATTGAATCATGCCGTATGTAGCGTTGGGGCCAATATTATGTTGACTTGTTTTGTGGGAATAATTGATATAAATGCCAGGACTTTGTCCTACGCAAATGCGTCTCATAATCCTCCTTTGCTTTTAAAAAATAAAAAGGGGGGGCAACCCCTTGGTAAGGATGATTTTATGCCTTTGACTAAAGCCTTGGGGCCTAGGTTAGGACACGACTCGATCGCCGTTTTTAATAGTGATCAGGTATTTTTAGACAATAACGATCTGTTAATACTTTATACTGACGGTTTGGTTGAATGTGCAAATCAAGAGGGGAAAGCTTGGGGCAAAAGAAGGTTTTTGCAATCCTTGATTAAAAACCATGGTGAAACAACTGTTAAAATGAGAGATAATGTTATAATGGAGCTGAACGATTACAAGAAGAATGTCCCTAACGGTGATGATATAACATTGATTATTACTAAGCTAAATATATGAAAAATAATACGATTATTTCCAATTTACTCGGCGATGAAAATAATAAAAGACTATCTTCATATATTGCCAGTCCAGTTTTGGTTAAAAATGATTATGTTGAAGATGCCGATATTATTTTACTGGATACCACTTATTCGGGTAAAGATTTCGAGCAGATTATGCATAAATCTGGACCTCGGGTTTTGCTGATATCCCACCATGAATTTGAAAAAGTTTTATTTGATTATTTATGCAAGTATCATTTAAATCATGTCATCGGCCAAGAAAGCCTGGTGCTTGATCGTGAATTTCAAATGCATCTAAATTATAAATTGACCAATACTTGGCCGACTATCCCATCCATGTTGTATCCGGATAGTGAAATAGCGGAGATAACTATCAGAGATTCCAAATTGATTGATGAGTCACTGGACTGCCTGTTCAATCGGGTTATTATTGGTCCGTTTTTTGATTCTCCGATTGGCTATCTAAGGGTGCTTGGCAATGAGCTTTTGATGAATGCCTTTTTTAGTTCACAATATAATAATAAATCAAGAAGTGAAAAGATAGTTTTGGATTGTGATATTGAACTTAGTCTGGGGGTGGACGAGAACTTTTTAGTTCTTTCAGTTAAGGATCCCTTTGGGACCCTTTCTCGCAATCAGCTAATTAAGTCGCTGGAGCGTGGTTTTCGCGAGAAAACACCTGTCCATAAAAGTGGCGGGGCAGGGCTTGGGTTGTATATGACCCTATTAAGCACCAATCAAATAATTATCAATGTCAAACCCAATCATTACACAGAAATTATTTGTGTGATTGATCGAAGTAAAAGGATAAAAACATTTAAAGGGCGTACGACGTCATTTAATTTATATGAAGGAGTTTAAAAGTGGGAACAATTAGATTGGAAACTCAGGTTGTTGGTGACATTGCCACCATTTTACTTAAAGGAAGCATTGATGAAGACGCCGACTTTAAAGAGTTAAGTGAGTTGGAAGCAAAGGTTTATGAATTTGATTTTGAAAATGTCGATATGCTTAATTCCTGCGGCATTAGGGGATGGATCTCTTTTGTGGAAAAAATACCCGATTCAAAAAAAGTTATTTACAAGAATTGTCCACAAATTGTGATCGAACAAATCAGCATGGTCTTTGGATTTATAAAAGAGGGCGCCTTGATTGAATCTTTTTATGCTCCTTATTTTTGTTCTTCTTGCGACGAAGAGAAAAAAATCCGATTACACACCAAGGATATAATCAATATGAAGGCACCGAAAATGCTTTGTGAAAAATGTAGTAACGAGATGGAGTTTGATGATATTGAAACCCAATATTTTTCGTTTTTAAATAGATAATTCAGGTAAAAGGAATAATATTTAATGAGAACATTTGAAACTAAAGAAAAGTTATCAGTATTTGATGCGGTTTTTGAGCCGGTGACCATAATAAAAGATGATGGCTGTTTTATTTATTTTAATCATAGCTTTAGAATTTTTACCCAAATGGCTCCCCGTCTTCTGAAAGAAGCCACGGTCTTTACCGTGATTAATTCCACCCGTTTTGATTTTAAAAATTTTGTATTGGAAGCATTTAAAAATGACCGAGAGATGTTAAGTGAAGAGATTGATTTTATTGTTAACAAGGATAAAAAATTTGCGGTATTAAAGGCCATGCCGGTTTTGATTGGCAAGGAATTGGCGGTACAAATTCTTTTTAATGATTTGAGTGTGGAAAGACGGCTTTATGACAAATACAAGATCAATATGGAAGAGTTGAAGATTGCCTATCAACAAATACTTAATTCTGATAAACTTTCGACACTGGGGGAGTTGACTGCCAGTATTTCTCACGAGATTACCAACCCGCTGACGGTGGCAAAAGGTAATTTGGAGGTTTTGGAATATTGTTTGAAGGATAAAACCACTGATCCGGAATTAAAAAAACAATCCTTGCAAAGTTCGGTTAGAAATCTTTGGTCTTCACTCAAGCGGATTCATTCGATTATTTATAACATGCGAAGTTTTTTACATTCAGCTGAGGATAAAAGGGAGTATATACGGCTGGAGGATGTGATTGACAGTTCCATCGAGCTGGTACGATCCTTGTATCTGGAATCGGGCATAAAACTTTTGAAAAATGTCACTGATATCAATTCGGTTGGCCTTATAAATAGAATCAAGGTTGAGCAAGTGCTAGTTAATCTTTTGAAAAATGCTTATGATGCCATCAAGGCGTCATCGGAACAAAATAAACTGGTGAGCATTAATTTAGTACGGGATCAAGAAGATGAAAAAACCATCATTGATGTTATGGATAATGGTGATGGTATTAGCGAGGAAAATCAAAAAAACATTTTTAATATGTTTTTTACCACCAAAAAAGTTGGGGAAGGTACGGGACTTGGTTTGTCCATATGCACCCGTATTTTGGATTCTCATAACGGGAAGTTAACCCTTCTGTCTTCCAGAAAAGGTGAAACAATTTTTAGAATTGAATTGCCTGCCATCGAGGCATCCAGTTATAGCTATAGCGAGTCGAATTTGAACCGTTTGGTTAATAAAAATGGTTTTAAGATTTTGGTGGTGGATAACGAAGTGGAAGTTTTGAATGTTTTCAATACGATTTTCAAGGACACCGAATATATTTTTATAGGATCAACCGATCCCAAGGAAGCCTTGAAATTTGTTGATGGTATGAATGTTGATTTGATTATCACCGATTATGAAATGCCCGGGTTAAATGGGACCGAGTTTGTACATAAACTTCGTGACAAGGGCATTACGACGCCAGTGTTTTATCTTTCATCTGGTTCGAATTTGTCCAAATATAAATATGATAAAGACAGTTTGAATATTTCTGGATTTATAGTCAAACCATTTGGCAAAGATCAGATAATTGATACCATTGAAAAAGTTTTGGAGGAAAAGCGCGGTGCTAAATAGTGGTGATAATCCTCCCAAAATTACGATATTGGTGGTGGATGATGAAAAAGATATTTGTGATATCATCCGGAATTTTTTGCTGGCTTCCAAATATGTGGCCAAGATAATTACTGCTGACAGTGCCCTGCAGGGACATCAAAAAATGCAAAACCAGGAATTTGATTTGGTGATTGCTGATTATATGATGCAAGGAAAAGATGGCATTCATTTTATTCAAGATTTGAAAAAAACCATGAAATATCAAAATACCAAATACCTGCTTATTTCAGGGGCGCTTAGACAAGAGCACATATTGATGGCCATTCGGGCAAAGATATCGGATATTTTGGTCAAACCATTTGGCAGAAAAGAACTGCTTAATAAAATTTATCAAATGTTTAAACTCAGTCCGGAAAAGGCCTTATTGGAGGGCAACCTGGGCGATAAAGTGGAAGACGACTGGAACTATGATTCCACATGGGATGTGGATTTGGATATCGATTAGTATCTTTAACATTATTGGTGGGAGCAACATGGTATGGGTATTTTAAGTTTCCCGGTTAAAATGTTGGGATTTTTGCCACGACCAATAATAAAATTGGTGGCATTCAAGTATGTGGCTGGTGAAACCTTGGCAGATGCCATCAACAAGACCAAGATGCTAAATGAGCAGGGTTTTGTGGGGACCTTGGATATCCTCGGTGAAGCGGCAGATAGTGAAAAAAAAGTTGAAGCCTATGTAAGTGAATACAAGGAATTGATAAAAACAATTTCTAATCAAAAAATCAAGGGCGGCATTTCGGTCAAGCCCACAGCCGTGGGGCTTTTGATATCGTACGAATATGCTTTAAAAAATTTTCGCGAAATTGTCAAAACGATTAAAGATGATCAGCTGTTTTTAAGAATAGACATGGAGGATTCTCCCTATACCGATCAGACCATAAAACTTTATAACGAATTAAGACAAGAATATGAAAGAGTCGGAATAGTTTTCCAGGCCTATCTAAAAAGAACCGGGCAGGATCTGGAAAATCTCCAATGCAAGGGGGATGTGCGGCTTTGCAAAGGAATTTATCTGGAATCTCCCGAGATTGCATTCAAAGGCAAGGATTTAATTAGACAAAATTATTTAAAGTGTTTGGAATATATGCTGACTCATAATTTTAAAATTGGCATTGCCACCCATGATGATTATTTGTTGGAGGGGGCAATTGAGTTGTTAAAAAAATATCATTTGGATAAATCAAGGGTTGAATTTCAAATGCTTTACGGGGTAAGACCCCCGATTGCTAAAAAACTGGTGAGGGATGGTTATAAAGTCAGACTCTATATTCCCTATGGTAAAGACTGGTATGCTTACTCTATGAGAAGAATGTATGAAAATCCTCTCATCGCATTACATGTGACTAAGGCTTTGTTTTGGGATCCTATTGTAGCTTTGTTTGCCCGGTAATTCATTTAGATGGCAGAGGGGATAATTTTTGCCTCGAGCTTGGGAGCACTTTTTCCGGCTGAAATTTGAGTGATGCTTTTGGCAATTTCTCCCGTATAAACATTTATTTGTTTGAGTAAATCCATGAGGTCCATATGAATCTCATGGGTATCCAGGGTTTCTTCTTTCATTTGCTGGTACCGCTTAAGATGCTTGAGTTTGAAGTTTGCTTCAAGAGTTAAATACTCTTGCATTTTATCAATGGTATGCATGCCTTTTTGGGCATCCAGGTCTTTGAAGGCGAGCTTTACCCGGCTTATTTGTTTACAAATTTTTTGGTGATATTCTTCAAGCTCAAGCTGTCCTTCATGGGAAAAGTGGTGATTGATGACCGATTTTTTTGCAATAAGTGGGATAAGTTTTTTCTCAATAAGGTCAGCAATGTTTTCAGTGTCTTTCATGATGGAAATGAGATTAAAAACCTGGTTGGTTTCTTCGTGGGTGATTTCTTGCTGACTAACCCGCAGCAGATAATTAGAAACTTGGGTTTCTATGTAATCAATTTTTTCTTCCCTGACTTGGAATCCTTTGATGATATCAATGTGGGGGTACTTGTTATCCATGGGTATGGTTTTATTCATAAAAGGAATGAGGGCATAGTTCACCATCTTCTCCATGAGCTTAATCATTTGAAAGATCTCAGCCCGTGCAAGGTCTATTGCAACTGAGGGAACCGTAATAAGGTTTTCATCCAGATTTTTAATAAATGGGAGAAGCTTTTTTTCCTCGTCAGAAGTAATCTCAATTTTTTCAGGCATAATTTTCATAATAATTTGATAAAATTGCTTTAAAAAAGGAAGAGCAATAAAAGCTAGTGCTACGTTGAAAATTGTGTGAGCATGAGCTATTTTTCTGGGAGAGTCTGCATTGATAAGGTAACCTAATTCGCGAATAAGTTCTGTAAAATATCCGAGGATGGGAAAAACCAAAAGAACTCCAAAAATTTTAAACAGGATATGTGCCAGAGCAACTCTTTGGGCAGCTCTTCCCGTTCCAATGCATGCTAAGGAGGCAGTTACACATGTTCCAATATTTGAGCCCATGATCAGAGGGATTCCGATGTCGATGTTAATAAGACCTTGTTGTGCTAATACCATGACAATTCCGATGAAGGCTGCAGAACTTTGAATAATGCCAGTAAAAATAGTTCCTACTAAAACTCCCAGAAAAGGGTTTTTTAGCGTTTTTAATATATCAATGAAAGGTGTGTAATATTTGAAGGGAAGCATTGAATCTCCCATTATTTTCATTCCAAAAAATAACAAACCAAAACCCAATATGCCACTCGCTAAATTCCTAGTTTGATCATTTTTGGTTAGTAGCCCAATGGCAAATCCGATAACCACAACTAGCAGTGCGTGCTCGGTTACATTGAAGGCAATCAATTGAGTGGTTACAGTTGTGCCAATATCAGACCCAAGAATAACACCCAGTGTTTGTTTAAAAGTTAAAAGTTGAGCTTGAACAAATCCAACTAGCATCACGGTTGTTGCTGAAGATGACTGAACGATCACGGTAACAAATGCTCCAGTAATCAGTCCTACCAATCTGTTTTGGGTAATGAGTGCTAAAATTGAACGCATCTTATTTCCAGCAAATTTTTTCATCCCTAAGCTCATCAGATCCATGCCGTAGAGGAATAATGCCAGTCCACCAAACAGTTCGAGAATTGATTTAAACCAATTTATATCTTGCATAACTTATATTTTAGGTGAGTTATAACTGCTTTGCCAAGCATCACGATGGTTTTGCAAAAAAAGATTTTAAGATGAATGGTGTTATCTCTTTGACCCGCCTTCAAAAGTTAGACTATAATTACTTTTGCATGAACATGAAAAAGAAAATATTTTCAATTACTCTATTTATATCCTTGATGCTTGTCGCTTGTATTCCAGAAAAAAAGATTTTTAATAAAACCGAACCTATCGATTATGAACCTGAATCGGATATGGTGGTTGAACCCTATGGTAAGACAACCCCGAAGGAAAGTTTGGATACCTATAGGCGGTTTATAGAAATTTTAGGCGGCAAGTACACCGATTCTTCACAATACTTAACAAATTTCAGTGAACTGGATCGATTTTTAGCAGATTCTCAAATTATCAATTTCACCGCTAGAGAAATAGCGATTGCCCGAACACCAGAAGCGGCCCAGGAATGTGGTTTGGAAAACCTGATTCCTCCCCAGGGCAATTGGATGAAAGCAGCTTCTATCCTTTTAATTTTTGAAGATGTCAGGCGATTTATCAATGCACCTATCTGGGTGACGAGCTGGTTTAGACCGGCCTGCTATAATCGTTTGGTCGGAGGGGCCACCAATAGTGATCATATCAGTGCGGATGCGATCGATGTGGTTTTTAAATCAGAAAGTGATTTTAAAATTGCCCAAAAATATCTTTGTGAAGTGTATTGGCATCCGCCCGACGGAAGTTTAATCTACGCTTGGGATCCGCTGAATATGGCGATCGGACTTGGAGGGACGGCTATGCATATAAGTCTGTTTTCTAAAAAAGGCCGGCGATATTGGTATTATCCAACCTACAATGACGACGATTGGGCCGGAGGTTGCTGGTAGATTTTCAAGTTTCCAAGAGGGCCGTGATTTCTTGGATCACTTCCCTGATATTGGTTGACTTATCGATCACCTTGTCAACATTTTGAAAGGTTGGCTCAGACGCCAACATGTCCTTGTAGCCGGTGTAAATAATAATTTTGGGGCGATCTTTCTCTTCCAATGTCAGGCATACGAGTTTGATGAAATCAAAGCCGTTCATTCCCGGCATGGCCAGATCGCTTATGAGGAGATCTATTTTTAACTCCTGTAGTAAGCGTAGTGAGATACTGGGTGATTCCGCAGAAATTACGTAATAATCTTTGTCTTTGAGAAAAATAGACAACACATCACGAATATCCTGGTCATCGTCAACGATAAGAACCGTCTTTTTTTTGCTCATCTTTTACCTTTATCAATTTCTTCTATTGTATGTTGATTTTCCTAATAAAACAAATAGGTTAGGATATCTATTGGATAATAAGTCTGCTTAAGTCTTGGCATTAGATCTGCATTAACTATTGTATATAATTGCGTTGAAATGGATTTTAATATGATATCAGGGAGTTAGGCGTGTTGCGGTGCGTATAATTTTTACAATTGTATTCAATTTTAAAAAATTATACATGGCTATCGCTTATAATCCCTATAAGACAAGGATAATAGATGAAAGGTTGGATTAACAGAGCACTTTTATCGATGATGGCACTACAAGTATTTGTAGGGACTTCGTATGGGGATGTGCAGGTTAAGTCAATCAAAAAAAATGCTAATAATTTAACTGCTAAAGATGCCAAATTTACCGGAAGTTGGCGGATGAGGCTTGGTGCTGAAAAGTTGGATGATGAAATTTCTCAGGGTACCGCCACAACCTTATCGGCTTCAATGAAACTTGGTTATCAACTAATTGATACTCTACGTTTTTATGGTGAACCCAAAATATCCGTTTCTCAAGGCCAGGCCCAATCCCTTTATGGCGAGTTTGAGCCAAATAATTCATTTAGTGTTGATGAAGCCTTGGTTAATTTTGCCCCTCACGAGTTTTTTGATTTCAATGCAGGTATTTTAAGTCATCAACCAGAAAAAAGAATTGGAAATGTTTATTTGATGGCAAATGCTCCGTTTCCAGGTGTAGAGGCATCCATTCATGTGTTGAATTTTGAGAAAGTGAAAATGAATTTACTGTTGGAGGAATCGATACCCACTTCTTATTCATTGGATTCACAAGTTGAAGAGCGGGAAGAATCTCCTCGTTTTCATGCCCAGTCGATAAAATTAAATCTCGGCTCTACAAAAGATTATTTAAAATCTATCATGTTTATCACCAAATATCAGTTTGATAATCTTCCTTCCATCGTGGCTCAAAAAAGTATAACCAGGGGTAATACGGTTACTGATGGCTATCATTTTGATTATGAATTTTCTGGGTATTCTGCCTTTGCGCAAATCGAATATGATGTAATCTCCAATTTTACTGTAATGGCTTCTGGAAATTATCTCATCAATGACCAGGCCCCGGATGGGCTTAATAAAGGGTATGCGACGGGAGGTGGATTTGAATTGGTGCTTTCAAAGGATATGACCTTATCAACTAAAGTGGACAAATTTTATAACGAACCAGATGTAGCACCTGCTTATTATTCTTCCTATAATTTGGGGCTTAATAATCGCCAAGGTTATATATATGAAATGGGATTGGAATTCACTAATTTAAATTTAAAATTAAAAGCGGGATACTTGGATTCAGATTTAGTTTATAAATCAGGACTTATGTCAAAACGCACTAGCTATTCTATAAAACTGGAGACCTTAGATGTTAAATTCTAATTGGAATCAAATGCAGAGGAATTTAATTTTTCGAGTCATCTTGATTCTTGGGGGATTGCTTTTTTCAGCCTGTAGCGTGAAGGCCCCCACTGAACGACCCATGTATAATGAAAATGGGTCTTTTTATGTGAGTAAAATCACCAGCAATGGTATCTCGACAATAAATGAGAAAACTTATGGTTTTCCCACCACGAGAATTTATAACATTGAAATTTGCTTTAAAGATCACGGAACCAAGAAAGAGATTATAAGAAACACTTTTGAAATATCAAATGGAAAAGAAAGTAAAATTTTAAAAACTAGTGAAAATGGTTGTTTGGTTTATGATGATCGAGTTGATTTTAATTTTTTAACTTATGATTCCAATTATATTCATTTAAAAAGAAAAGTTATCTCCAGAGGGAGTGAACGGGGATATCAGGAGATCAATTATGCGGTCAATCCCTGGAGAAGAAGCAAGGCGGAGGAAACTTTTTATGATCTGGACAAAGGGGATAAACCTTCCCAAATGATCGATTCAGAAAAAACCCAAGATTATCTAAGTGGAATTGGGGCGAGGAAAGCTCAGCTATGGGTGGATAAGGTGGATAATTTAATGCTTTCATCAGGAAAAATCACTAATGATGGATATATTAGTAAACTTGAATTGCATATATCCCCTGAAATTAAATTTCTCGATATGGATGGAGAAACAGTTTTTCATAAGATCAATAAGGGGCAATTTATTGTTAAAGCTTATTTGATTAATAAAAAAAGTACCGCTTTGATTATGGAGGATAAAAAAGTTATTTCTCTTTCTGATACTAAATCACTCGAAGAGCCTTTGGAAATGATTGATCATAAAATCAAGTTTGAAAGAGAACTTAATATCCCGCTTATCCCGACCAGGGGTGAAGTTGAGGTAGGATTGATCGTAAGTCCAAGTGATGATCTTAAGTATTTAAAAGAAAAACTTAAACCTTTTCATGGTGTTTATTATCTAGGTCCTGTTGATCAAATGGCAGGTAGAAAAAATGGAAGTTTGAGTGCGGTGAGCACTAGCAAATTTTCGCTTTTCAAGAAGGATGGATATGATTTTAGTCTTGAAAAATATACGGATGATTTAGAAGGAAAGTATGTAAGGGAAGTGTTTACTGGCTATCGAAATCATGAAAATAAAATTGAAAATGCCCAGAAAGCTGGAGCAAAAATTGATGATAAGGATATGTTACCTTTTAAAACAGATTCTGATTGGGCCATTAATCGATATATTGTTACAATAAATACTCCTAAGTTTCAAAGTTATGGAAAAATTTCTCTTCCGACTCTGGAGGTTAATTACAATTCATCGGTGTGTATTAAGGATCCCTTTAATGGCTATAAACCACTTCGGAATCAAGATTTTAAAATTCACACCGCTTACCAGGATGAATCAGGTAAGCGCAGCTTGTTGGTTGGAACTACAGGGGAAGATGGATGTTTTTCCTGGCCGGATAGATTGGTTTTTAAAGCGTATGATAAGGAGCATTACCACATTCAGTATTTCATTCTTGAAAACAAAGAATTATCCTTTACGGAAAGCCATGGGATTGCAATCAATCCTTGGGATTTTGGCTTTACGTTTGGATCGGCGCTCGTGGAAAGAAAAGATTTATTGGAAGGTGGACAGGATCTTGATAATAAACCACCAAGCACGGTGTTTATTCCTCACTTTAGCTATAGAAATTTGGGTTTTGATTATATTATCGATGAACAACTTAATCTTACCCTAAGAAAGCATTTAATCGTTAGAATTGATCCGGATTATATGGCCTATCATGCTATGACCAGAGTGAAACCGATCTGGCCGCTTTATCCTGGGAGATATTTATTAAAACTGGTTTTAATGAGAAACTTTTATGAAGATCCCTACCATGCAGGAGAATATATTTCTCATGTAACCAAATTTGTGGAAGTTTTTTATGGAAGGGTTATTACCGACGTTACTTTTGAAATAGATGATATTCGATTGATGGGTTCTAGAAACTTATTGATGATTGAAATCTTTCCCGTTTATGAAGATAAGTTGATGGTTGATGACAAAGGGCAGATTGTTCCAAAAGATCCTGCTTTAAGAGAAGATAAAACCAAAAAATCATGGGATCAGCTCATTGCTCATGATAGCGGATTGGTATCCAAACCTTATATCGGTCCGGTTATGATTTTAAATGAAAGCGAAGCTGGCCCAGTTTTACCTGGAGACCAAAAAAATGGTCTCAATTCCTTAAACGAAAACAACTTGGATAAATTGATGCGCTCGTTGCCTGCTAAGAAGCAAGAACAGGTGCTAAAAAGTATAAGCGAAAAACTTAAAATATCCAAATATGTTAAAATTACCCCTGAGGATGTGACAAGCATTAATCAATCTCGAGGAAATAATTACATTAGTCCAGATGAACTCTCCACTTATATAGCCATTGCTCAAAAAGAATTGAATTTTCCCATCGCTGAAAAGCAAGTTCCCGTAAGATTTAAGTATGAAAAATCTAATATTAAAGATGAAAGTGGCAACGTTTTAGAAGGTTTGGATAAAACTGATCCGCGATTGGTAAACGGGGAGTTAGGTATTGACGACGAACATGATAATTTAAATCTATATGTTTTTGGACAATATGATCAAACGGATGCGGATAACTTTATCAATTCACCTTATGATTATGCAGCCAGTATGAAAAAGCTTTTTTTAAATTTAAATTCTGGATCTGGTTACGATGAAAATGGAAAGAAAATTTATAAAACAGTAAATGTCGACGAATTGGAAGTAGGTTCAGCGGCAGAAGATCAATTGGGCCTGCAAGATGAGTTGATTCCTATAAAGTACTACGACGAAAGATCAAAAAAAGAAATGACCGGATATGCTCCTCCCCGTTTTGATATAACCACTACCCGTATGATTGAAAGAGGGGAAAAGATTGTCGAGGCAAAAAAAGCCAAGGCTTTGGAAGTATCAGAGCTTAAATATTTTCTTGAGCAGAATAACCTGGACTATATTAATTTAAGTGATCATGAAAGGACGGATAGTTTCTTGTTCCAGCTTTCCAATCCATTATGGCATAAGAAAGATCATGCAATCTTTTCTCAATATTTATCAGGACGCTTTCACACATTCCCCGATGAGATGATTCTAAATGTAAAGAAACCAAAATCTAAAAACGCTTTTTCGCCGCAGCCCAGTTTTTCCAAACAAGAACTAGAAAAGTTTGTTCAGACAGGGGAGATGACCGAGGAGTTTGCCCAACAACTTTGTAAATTTTGGTTTTATGATTATGCCAGAGGGCTTTATCCGATAGATGTATTTGAGAAGATGAGTCGCAACATACCCATGTATATTTCAGACGTTGCCCATGAAATTTTACCTCAAAGCCACTACGATGCGGCTAATGCATGTATGAGTTACGCCAAAGAATATTGGAACGCCTTTGTAATTGAAAGAAAGATTAGGGCCCATAGTCTTAAAAGTTTTGAGCATCAAAAAGGATTGTCTGTAAATATGAGTGTTAATTCCGGGGTTAATTGGGGATATGGCCAGTCCACCACCACCAGTAGATCAAGTGGTGTAGATATATCTACAGGGCTGGATAAATTACTACCCATTTCGCTACCATTTAATATGACTGCCAATACTTCTTTAAGCTTATCTCGCAGTAAAAGTTACTCAAATGGTACAGACGAGGGCGCCGGTAACAGTGTTAATCTGGTCGTGCAAAGAAACGAATTTGACTTGGTCTTTGATAAATATGAGCATTGCGTATCAATTAAACTCAACCCTGCCGGCTTTAATTTAAGTCCCGATAGTAAGGTTTATATGAGAAAGGGTGGGGTGGAAATATATTGGAATGATGAGCTGAGCGCTCAACAAAAATCAGCTTTTTTAGATAAGGGTTTCTTTATTTGTACCGGAGAAGTGATTGAGGAAGAAATCAAGGTTCCTGAAAATTATTACTATATTACCCAGCATTTTAACGTGGGACATTCATTTGATATGCCTAGTATGAAAAACAGGTGGTTTGATGTGGCCATTCGGGGAGAACAGACTCTAACGGCTTTTTCCTCTTTGCTTTACACTGAACAATATGGAGCTGCCAAAAACCGATCTATTCAAACTCCCATAGGTAGAATAAATGATCCGTTATTTGCACTTCTTCCCATTTATAGTAAATTGCCCACTAGCTATTATGGCATTTATTCATTACCTGTAGATCCAAGAACTTTTCTGGGTTTTGAGTGGAAATTGGACGGCCTGAAAAAATAGATAAAAATAGATATAGGATTAATAATTATTCAAGTTGCTAAACTCTGAAGATTCAACCCAATCATTTGGCCTTGCTATAAAGTCACATATTTCATCCATGATCAGATAGTGCCGGTGCTCTTCATTTGCCACTTGTTCATAGATCGCCTTTAATTCAAGGTCGTTTTCGTTATTGGCCAGATCCTTAAACAAAATTTCACTGCGTTTTTCTTCATCCCGGATATTTTCGTAAAGTTCCAGCTGACTGGTATTGATCGGGGTCATGTTTTTGTTTTGCTTGATGGTTTTTAAAATTTTCTTGGAATCTACCAGAAGGGTGCTTTTTGCCGGGGTGGCAATTTGCTTTTTCATACCTTCAAAATGCTCAAAATGTTTGCCTTCTTCATCAGCTATCATAAGCAAAATGGACTTGATTCCTTGATCGGTGGTCTTTGCTACCAAATCCCGGTAATGTTGTTCCATAATTTTTTCTCTTTCCATAATGACATCAAATACGTTTTGCATACTTAGCTCCTTTTGATCATTGAATATCCAAAATAAGTGGAAATTTCCCCAAATTAATTACAGGAAAAAGTTTTAGTGTAATATCAGTATGTTACCAGCTGTGAAAATCGACTAGCATCGAAGTAGGCAAACTTTTACTTCATGATTTTAAGAACTTAGGGGTGTATCATAAGTACTTGAAAACACCATTGTATAAAATATGAAAAGAGATTTAATTCTTATTAATCCATTTAAAAGTATCGTGCCAAGAAAGCTCTTGGAGCGTATCAACAAGGACGATATCTATTATATTACGGAAGTTACCACGCTCACTGATATTAAAAAATTTGCGGAGGAAAAGGCCACCGGGGTGGCAGTCTGGTTCGTATCTCGTTCTATTCAACTGAAAAAAAATCTCACTGAGTTTAATGAACTCAATAAGGAAGCCATCAAGTGGTATATGAAAGTGGTGCTTATTACGGGTGATGGAAGCCTTCCTAAAATCCGCACCGAGGCTACGATTATTCCTCTTAGCCGGGCAAATCAAGAACTTATCGCCCTGCTGGATAGCCATTTTGGTGAAAGAGAACGGATGCAGGGTAAGGAAGCCAGTCTGAAAAAAAGTCATGATAATCAGATGGCGACGGTGTTGCTTGGGGGAAGTAAAAAAAGCAAGAACGCCACTTTGAGCCTGGAAGTCAATAGTGAACTGGAAAACATATTTGAAAATGTTAATCTTAATTCGGAGATGGAATTGCTGGACGCCAAACTGGCCAAAGTGGAAGGACGATATCATCCTTTGCATGATAAAGATGCAGATCAGGGGAGCAAACCTCCCAAGGTCACCTCTTTGAAAAACACTGGTCTGGTAAAAAATCCCAAACTGGACTTGGAAAAATCTTTTTTGGATTTACTAACTAGCGGTTCAAATGATGAGCTTTCCGAAATATTTAATGAAATCACCGAGAAGGAAGAAAAAAAAGTTTATCTTCAGGATCTTTGCGAAAATTGTCCACATATCAATCTCTGGTCACCTCGGGGATTGTTGGATATTAACTGCTTTTTAAAAATCAATCATGGTGTCCAGGAAGAGTTTGTCCTTAAATGGGTGATGAATAAAAAAGGTGTTGAATTTGAAAAACAAATTGACTCTGGAGAATGGAGTGAGATTTGTATTCGAGGAAATATTGACAGGGGCGGTTTGTTTTTTATTATTAAAAATCCCAAGGATTACTATAGGGAAAATTCCTTGAGGATTCCAGTCCCTGAAATGATTTGGAAAGTGGAAAGAAGAGAATTTCCAAGGCTTAAATTTTTGAGTTTTGAAAAAACTTTTTTCAAAAGATTGGCGGCAGGAAGTGACAATCCCGAAAAAAAATGGAGAGTCTCGGATATTTCCCAAAGTGGGATTAAAATTTATGTTAATGAGGAAGACAAAAAAACATTTCAAGTCGATGCCTTGTTAGATAATGTGGTGTTGGAGCTGGAAGGACGGGAAATCAAATTCCAGGCCCAGATCAAGTGGCTGGAAGATATTGGTTTTGTGACCATTAGTAAGCGGGTAAAACTGGCGGCAGGAGTCAGCTTTTCATCTTTGACTCAGGCAGACGATGATTTTATAAAACAATATATTCATAATAAACTACAAATTCAAAAAGACGAAAATGTTGATGTACTTTTAAATGATAAGCAGAAATCACTCTAAAACTTAAGTCCTTACTCCTGAATCGTTTACAAGAAAATGAAGATTGGCTATAGTGCTAGCTTACCAGGTAATGAATATATTAAATTGATCATGGTGAGGGTTTATGCGAGCTTTTGAGATTTCCAAGGATATCTTCTGGGTAGGTGGAAAAGATTGGAACATGAGAAATTTTCATGGTTATGAAACCCACCGGGGAACCACTTATAACGCTTATCTTGTGCTGGATGAAAAAAATGTTTTGATTGATACCGTTAAGGCTGATTTTTTTCCACAGATGCAACAAAGGATTGAATCGGTTATCCCATTGGATAAAATTGATATTTTGGTGGCCAATCATATTGAACCGGATCATTCCGGGGGAATCGAAAAAATGGTGGAAATCAACCCGTCAATTAGAATAATCACCAATAAGAGTGGACTGAAGGCATTGGGCCGACATTATTCAATAAAAAACTGGAATATAGAATTGGTGAAAACCGGCGATCAAATTATGGTTGGTAAAAAATCTTTAACTTTTATTTTGGCACCGATGGTTCACTGGCCTGATTCGATGGCTACTTATCTTAAGGAGGATCAAATCTTATTTTCCAACGACGCTTTTGGACAACATATAGCTACAGCATCCTTATTTGATGATGAAAATCCGCTGGATGTCATTATGGAGGAGGCTTCCAAATATTATGCCAATATTGTCTGGCCATATGGAGGTCCGGTGCAAAAGGTGATGAAGGGAATTCATGATTTGCCAATTAAAATGGTGTGTACCAGCCACGGGGTTATTTGGCGCAAACATATCTCAGAAATTTTGCATAGATATACCGAGTGGAGTACCGGGAAACATATTAATAAGGCGGTCATTGTCTATGATTCAATGTGGGGATCCACTGAAAAAATGGCCTATCAGGTGATGTCAACCTTTGAAAAAAATAATATTCCCGTTACTCTTAGAAACTTGAAATATTACCATCTTTCCGATGTGGCCGGGGAACTTCTCGATGCCAAATATGTGGCCATTGGATCACCCACCTTAAATAATACGATGTTGCCTACGGTTAGCGCTTTTATGATGTATCTAAAGGGACTGCGTCCTACAAATAAATATGGTTATATCTTTGGTTCGTATGGTTGGAATAATTCTGCACTTAAAGAGATTGAAGATCTTCTTACCAAGTTGGACTGGGTGTTTAAAAAGCCGGCCAGAAATGTTGAGTATCGGCCAGACCAAGAGGATTTAAAGCAGATGGCGCTTGAGGTGGAAGAATTAATAAGAAGTTAAAAAGTATTTTTGCTTTCATGCTTCATCATCTATAATATTTTCATGTTGGAAAATAAAACCAAAATACAACAATTGCATGAAAGATGGTTGGAACATAATAAAGATTTATGGGCCTTGGATGTTAACACCTATCTGGCTTTTGTGGAAGAATGCATATTAAAAGCGGAATTGTTGCTTGCTTACGATGTTTTGTCAGAGGGTATTGATTTATTTCCTGATCATTTACAAATAAAAACATCTTTTGCCCTGGTGTTGAATCGGATGGAAATGAGCGAAGAGGCCAAATCGGTTTTAATGGATTTGCTCCAGGAAAATCATGAAGATGAAGTGGTGCTGGGTATCTTGGCCAGTGCTTATAAAAATCTGGCCAGAAAAAAACAGGCAGCTTCACCATTTCAATCACCTGTTACCAACGAACATTTGGGAATGTCGATCGAGTTTTATCAGAAGGCTTATGCTCAATCTAAAAATACCTGGCACGGAATTAACCTGGCTACTTTGCAAATGATAATTGGCAATGAAAAAGTAGCAACTGACATTGCCAAGGAAGTGTTTAGAAATCTGTTTAACCAGGCACAGGACTTGGTAATAAATAATTATTGGGATTTGGCCACTTTGGGAGAGGCACTGGTTATTTTGCAGGATTATGATGAGGCGATTAATTATTTAAAAAGGGCCATTGAGGGTAATAAAAAAGATATTGGTTCCCAGGTGGCCACTAAAAAAAATCTTTCTCTGCTTTTTCATTACCAAAAAATTCCAAGAGATATCTACACACAATTAACCAATCTTTTTTCCATTCCCAAAATTGTGGTTTTTTCGGGGCATATGATTGACAAGGATGAAAAAGCGGATTGTCGTTTTCCCAAGTGGCTTGAATCCGTAGTCAGTGATCTTATCAAAAAGAAACTTGAGCTTCTGGGCGATATTGAAACTTATTCTTCAGCAGCTTGTGGAGCGGATATTTTATTTATCGAACATGCTTTGCAAAAAGGGGCAAAGATCAATATTATTCTTCCCTGCGCCAGAGAACTTTTTATTAAAAAAAGTGTAAATTATCTGGCCGGTTCCAATTGGGAGAAACGTTTTTATAAAATTCTTGATTCGGATATCAATTTGATTGAGCTGACTAGTATCACGGATGATCATTTAGAGATCCCATATGATTTTGCCAATCAGCTTATTTTTGGTTTATCAAAAATGCATGCGAGAAACCTTTGTACCGAATTAATCCCCTTTGTGGTGTATAACAAGGATTCCAAGGAGCTAGATGGTGGAACTGCCAGTGTTGTTTCGGATTGGAAAAAACTAAAACTGGATATTGAAAAAATTGAACTGGATAAACTTCTTAAGGAGAAAAATGCGTCTTGTGATGCTAAAGAGGCACCTTTGCTTCATTCCCGCACTGGATATAGATATGCTGGTCACACTGTGAGTTTGTTGTATGCCGATACTGTGAATTATAGCAAATTAAGTGATTATGAAATGATGAGGTTTGGTGAGATCACTTTGGAATTTTTAAATAAAACGCTGAAGGAAAATAATTACAAAGTAGGCGAAAAAAATACCTGGGGAGATGCCTTTTTTATTTCATTTGATGATGCGTGCGAAGCTGGTTGCTGTGCTTTAACTATGATGGATTTTATCAACAACTTCAACTGGCGGAATGTGGGAGTTAATAAAAATATCAAAATGCGAATGGCATTGCATGCAGGGGTGGTTTATAGCTTTAAAAATCCGCTAACTGGCCAGATCACTTTTAATGGAATCAATGTGTGTAGGGCCGCTCGCATGGAGAGTATTACGCCACCGGGGAGGGTCTTTTGTAGTGAGGAATTTGCTGCCTTTTGTGAAACTCTCAATATAGATAAGTTTTCCTGCTCCTATGTTGGACAAAAACTCATGCCCAAGCATTTGGGAAAATATCCGACTTACCTGTTACGGAGAACTTGATGGGGCATGATATTTTTATCAGCTATTCATCACAAGATTTAAGCATGGCAAAGGATATTTGCCAAAAATTAGAGGAGACCGGATTAACTTGCTGGATGGCCCCTCGAAACATTGATACCGGAATAAGCTTTGCCAAGGCCATTATTGAGGGAATTAAAAATGGCCACTGCTTACTTTTGATTTATACGGCCCATTCCAACATATCCGAGCAGGTTTTGCGCGAAGTGGACCGGGCTGTGCATTTTGAAAAGAAGTTATTGGTTTTCAAATTGAATGATCAAAAATATTCGGATTCCTTGGAGTATTATTTATGTAAAGCGGATAGCATCGATGCCACCAAGGGAAATTATCTGCAATATCTCAAACAAATTGAACAAAAAGTGACTTTGTTGACTAAAGTAAAACCTGATCCCCAGCTTGCACCCAAATCCAGGCACTCATCAACTAATCATCCTATAATAAAAAGAAATCACCGTTTTTTCTTTATTTTTGTCCTGATGCTATTATTGATGGCAGGCGGCGGGGTTTATTTTCAGGAGATCCTTTTAAATCAAACGGTCACTCCAGATAACGATCCTTCACCATCAGAGCTGGTAAAATCAAATAAAGTGATGAACCGACATTTTCCATTACCAGATGATTTATATCAAAAAGCCAGTGAAAAAATGTATGACGAAAATTTAATTGCTAAAATTGCTTTCGAGGATTTAAAGCTTTTATCTAGGCAAATCCAAAGCCGGGGAGGAATATTTTTTAAAAATTCTCGAGCTGGATTAATGGAGAATCAATTGTCCGATATGGAAAAAAATAATTTGGATCTGATTGACCATTTTATTATTTTCAAGCTCTCTGCCAGTTTGCCTGAGAATTTGTGTAAAAAGTTTTGCCTTTCCATTGTGGGCCAACGGCAAATTCAAACGAACGAATATCATGTGCTAAAAGATCTGGAAAATATATTGGTTAAAAAAAATGGTATCAAGGCGCAAAAACTATTTAAAACCATGATGCAAAAAATGCCGGATGAGTGTCTGGATCTGACTTTTGTACCCATTGAAATTGGATTTGACCAATCTTTGGAACTGGATATTCATATGAAAATATTTGGTCCTTTGAAGTCCATCCACCAGGACTATGCAAACGATTCAAAAATAAAAATTGAATTGATCAAAACTGCTGATGATAATGCCAGAATCCAGGTTTTTTTTTCTAAAGAAGAAAATTTAATCGATCTAATAAAAAGGTATGTGGTTCACCTTTGCGAATCTACTCGCTAAAGAGTTGTTTCAAGCTTTCTTTCAGTTCATTAATATTATCATTATTTTGATCATAGTCTGATTTTTCCTCCACTTCTTCCTGGTCAAAAGCCGTTCCCAGCGCTGTAATCACCAAATCCGGGTCTTTTTCCTTATACATGTTGCGGGCAATTTGATGGATAATAGCGGGAGGTGAATAATATTGGATGTATTTTAATTTTTTATCAAATTGTAAATTGAATTCTACTTTGGGACGAATATCCCTGGCGAGATCCATCAGGGAAAATGCTCCATCTTTTTTATGCACATTGATGGCAAAGCTCATCCAGGCCAGATCTTCCAAAGAGAGTTCCTTAAGGTTGGGGATATCTTCATTTAATCTAAGCATCATGGCCGTTTTTCTTTGATTTAAAATTGATTTGTTGGATAAGACATTGCTCGGCAGAGTAAGTGCAGGGGTGGCCTGCTTAATTTTATCTAGCATTTTATCAAAGGATGGTATAAATTTTATTTGGGCATTCATCACCAGTATGCTCGCTTGCAAGTCCTTGATCTTTTCTTTTAATTCTTTTATTTTTTTTATTAAGTCTTTATTTGATTCATCCGCTTTAAGAGAAGCCTCCAGCGTTGCCAGTTGAGGCCTTAATTCTTTAATAGCCAACTGGGTGGTTTGAATACCTTTTTTAAGATGGGATTGCCCAAGTAAAAGTGGTGCAAAGCCTTTTTTTAAGGCAGCAAAATATTTATTTTCAAATATTTTTTTTTGGGGGTGTCCGGCTTTTAACCTTCCCACGGAGAATCCGTTTAATTCCGGCAATGGTCTTGATGAATGTAATCTTATATCCTGTTTGATCATTTTTTCTATAAACTTCATGGCCAGCTGATTAAATTCGTCTGGAAATATGCCGAGTCTTTTATAAATCTCTTTGGCAAAACTTAGAATGGCAAAACTGGATCTGACGACAGTCACTCTGGTGAAATTGGCATATAATCTGATAAAATGGGCCATGATGTCTGCAGTAGTTTCTGGTTTCCAAGCCAGTGCTAATGCAAATTTTTTAATTTTTGGATTATAATAAAGAGGTAAAATGTTTGATCCAATTCTTCTTTTCCATAGCGGGCGTTTGAATTTCTCTAAAAGCTCTTCGGGAATCTCTTTCCCTGTAATTTGTGAAATTTCGTCTGCAGACATCAGATTCAAAGTTTTCGCATCTTCTTCGGCCTCTTTTTTGGTAACGTCTCTAAAGATGATTTGAGCTTTATTAAAGAGATCAGTTCCCAGCTTTTGACCCCAGATATCAATGTAGCCTTGCCTGGTATGCACCAGATTAAGTCCCAGATTGATGGCAATTGTAATATGTTCATTACAATAGGTCTTAAACCCAGGATGCTCTTTGAGTAGCTTGATGTAGGGATAGTTGAGAGGAAAACCCAGCGCTTGATTAATATCTGTCCTTACAAATTCTGGATCAATCCAGGCCCTGTAAAAATCCAGAACCTCTTTTAAATTAAAAGTTCGGAAGTAATCAAATTTATAATCCTTCGGAAAGACCGGCCCACCATTATGTCCATTTAAAATGCGCAGTGAAACGAGGATATTATTGTTGATGACCTCTTGATTTTCTCCTTTGAGGGAAATTGCATAAATATGGGCCGGGTAACCGGCCACGTCCCACATCCTGTCATTGTAGTCAACGGGTGCATTTCTGGTTTTGCCATCCCCGATGTAGGCCCCTGCATGGGTTATTCCCATTTCTGTCCGGAGAGCATCATTTAATTTATCAAAAGTTGCTACATGCATTTCGGGATGGTGGTAGAGTATAACTGAAAAAATTTCCTTTTTTGCTTCAGCGTCTCCATACATGACTTCGTTTAATATTTTATCCACTTCGATCGAGCCGTCCGCAGTTTCATCAGCAACGGGAAGAACCCTGGTTCCGAGGATGGTTTTTCCCACCGGGTAGAGCAGATCAGGGACCACTACTTCGCCGCCGTCGCCAAGGTCAATGGTAAATGTTCCAAATTTTTTGGAATCGGTGCTACCTATATACATATGAAGGGCATCATCATTTAGTTTATATTTCCCTTGAAAAAAATTTTCGTTTAAAACGGCCATGGCATTGGCAGTTAATAAAGCAGTCAACATGATAGAAATTAAATTACACATTTTCATACTTGGGCTTTTTAAATTATTGATCATTATTTAAATTTTAAGATCCATTATAAATCAAGGTGGTGTTAAGTGGGGTAAATTTACATTATTTTGAAATATTTACCAGTGCGTCAAGATCTTGATTTTACAATGATTTTTCTGGTTATGGTAGCCAGGTTTTAAGATCTTTGGATATTTGTAAGCGACTGGCTTTTTGCGCACGTTTGGGACTTCGTTCAATACCAATCGATGAAATGCCCACCGCATTGGCAGCTGCCAGAATACTTCCTTCTCCGCAAAATGGGTTGATGATGGTCCGGGTGCTGGTTTGTTCCAAAATAAATTTGGTAATGGTTAGTGCCGTGGTCAGGCCTATACCTCGTTGCCAGGTTTTTTCACCGAGTGATGCGATGACATCTGGAGTGGATTTGGAAAGATCCGTTAAGCGTATTTTTTTTGAGAAACATAAAATATGCGAGTAGGCCGGAGTACCGAAAGTAGCAATTCCAGGCGCTGCTTTACAAACGATTTTATGCCATAACAAAGTTTGTCCGAGTTCCTCAGCTGCTTTCTGGCAAAGATATCCCTTGTCAATCCATGCCCCATCCAACTTGATATCCGATTGATAAAAAATACCAACGCCTTCATCTGAGTATTGGGATAACAAAAATTTGGCTGTTTCAATAAACCACGTTTGCCACTGATTCAGTTTATAACTTGGAAATTCGGAGATATCAGGCATGGATGTTACAAGGGAAAAATCCGGGAGGCCTTGATTTTTTTTAAACCAATCCAGGGCATCTTCACAATAAACATGTCGTTCAATCATTTTATTTCATAAAAAAAGAGAGGGGATTAACCCTCTCTTATTAATTTTGTTGATGTATAAATATTATCTTATAGCACAATAAGTATGTTCAACGAATGGCATTTTACATTTTCCTTCAACATAAACTCGCACTGTGAAATCTGTGCATGGAACGAGAAGCGTTTTACTTAAATCAATGCATTTAGGGGTTCCTTCAACGACTGAACAATATGAGCTTTCTGCTTCGTAATCAGCACATGCTCCTTGAACAAATTCTCTTTCTTCGCCTACTTGGCATGGAGCGAAGAAGGTTGATCTTAAATCCATACATCCTTCATTTGCTATGGCCAAGGATGAAGCTGCTAAAACTAATAAAGCGATTAATACTTTCATAAAATACTCCTGTTAAAAAAATTAGTGTCCGATTTTGTGTGGGAACACTGTTTGTTAAAAAACTTTCTGCGATAATATTGCGCTGTGCCCTAAAAATCAATCAATTTTATCAGCCCTTGTAAGTCTTACCCGTTTTTCAATTTTTTTTGATAACTATTTGCATTTTCAGGCACAACTTGTGCTCATTTACAGGTAATTTTGTGCTTTAATAAATTCTGTTTTGAATGGATAATATTGATATAGGGTTTAAATAAGAATATTTAATTATGAAAACACAGGTCAATTTATTTTCTCACAACAACTATCTGTCCTTTATGAAATCAGTGGTTGATGATTTTAAGGCAAGGAAGACCGGTCCTCAAAGTCTTGGCGAGTGGGCAAAGCGTTTGGGGTATAGATCCTCTCGAAGCCTTGGAATGATATTAGACGGTAAAAGACTTCCGAGCATTGATTTTCTTGATGCTTTTTCACGCTACATGGAGCTTAAAAACAAGGAAAAAGATTATCTTTTGGAACTCGTTAAAGTTCAAAAATTAGTTAATAAAAATAAACCGGTTGAGGAAAATTTAAACAAGCTTAAAAGAATTAATCCTTATGTAAATGAATTTGTCGAAATAAATACGATCAAATTCTCTTATATCGCCAAGTGGTACCATTTGGTTCTAAAAGAATTTCTTCGAGGAAAAAATAATTACATTGAAGATTATAGGGAGCTAGCCTATCTTTTAAAAAATAAAGTTTCAATTTCAGAAATTAAATCGGCTATCAATAATCTAATCGATCTGGGATTTATTATAAGAAACCCAAACCAAACTTTGCACTCTAAGGATATCGATCTGATGACGACCAACGACATTCCCTCGGAAGCGATTAAAATTCATCATGAAGGTATGCTGGAACTTGCCAAGCAGGCACTTAGAGAACAAGCCTTAGATGAAAGGGAATTTCAGGCCTTTACGTTTAAGATGAATCCAGATCAACTTCCTGAAGCTAAAGAATATCTTAGGGATGTGATAAAAGAATTTAATAATAGATTTTGTGATCAAAACGAAAAAAACGTTTACCAACTGAATATGCATATTTTTTCCCATACAAATAATAAAGGATTGCCTCAATGAAATTAATTAGACTTATTTTGATTTTATTCATAACTTTTTTTTACTCATGTGATGGAAACAATGAGTACGTTAACTTTCAGATTTTTAAAGATGTTTTTACATTCTCTGGGCAGGCTCCCGACCAGAGCGATCGCATGGAGGCCCTCCAAGGAAAATATTTTTTACCTGAATATGAAAATTCATTTTTAGAAATTACTTGGGATTCAACTCAACATATTTACTTTTTTAATTTGGTTATATCTTTTAAAGATTACCAGGCAAATAAAACTGAATCATTATCTTGGGATTATAATAATCTTCCTGGTGGACGTCCTCTTCCTGGAATTTTTTATTATGGGGGTGGGGGTAGTGGAGTTGGAAATGGGTATCTACCTACTCAAGAAACATTTTGGGATTATGGACTAATTAGAATCTATCAACTGAAAGATAAATTTGGTGTTTTTATGTCGATGCCTACGACTATAGGTGATAACAGTATAATCTCGATGGTTCAGCGTTCCAAAAAACATAAACTTAATATTTCATATGTAGGGAAAACCTCCAGCGATTCTAATGATGATGGAATCTTGATTTTGATGGATAAAGTTGTCCAACCCAAAGCGCAAGATGTGCTTGGTAATTAAACTTAACTAGTAAACGTTTTATTATGTTCCTCCGAACAAATTTGCAACCATCAGGAGGAATTATGAATTTTTTAAGCAATTTTCTTTGTAGTCTTACCGTCATTTTCTTATTTATCTCGTGTGGCAATGTTAAAACTGCATCAGTCAATGCCTATAGGTTAGATAATGAATTAAATCTATTATCCAAAGTAACGTTCAATAAGCGCATTGGTGTTATTCTGGATTATGCTGATATTCCAATATTAAATTTCCAGAATCATGAAATAATTGGAAATCTAAAAATGCAAAACGGTAATCAAATACAACTGGATTTGAGCTTGAGTAAAATATTCAACGCCCAGATCTCCGATGACATCTTGTTACCAAATGGAAGGCAGCTCCCGTTTATTCTAAATGATGGCGTTAAAATCTTTTCTTTTGAAGAAAGTTCTACTCACGTAAAAGTTTTTGTAGCAGTCGATGATATGCTGGCAGTGGCAGGAATTGCGATCCCTATTAGTGGAATGCCATTTGATTCCTCACTGGATCCTTTCAATTTTTTTCTCCCGTTTAATATTAAAGGCGTTAAAGGAGCTGCCGGTACTTTTCATGGTCCAAATGATGGACAAAATGGCGTTGCCATTTTTTATAATGTCACGGCTCAACTCAAACCATTTATCTCCAAGTCAAATAGATCGAATTTAGTTTTAGATACAGATATTTTAAATAAAATTTTAAATATGAATCAATATACTATTGAGTTGGAACTTGATCCGAAGATGACCAGACTTAGTTCAAAACAAAAGAAGGTTTTAAAAGAAGTTAAAAAATTCTTCTAATCAATGCTCAAGCACAAGTTGTGCTCGAAAAGACATTTTGCCGACTTTTAAAATTTAACCCCACATGCGATAGTTTTTCTTAGGAAGAGAAAAAACGGTTCAGTAAACCAGAAGAAGCATCCAATTGGAGGAGTTAACATGAAAAGTATTACCCTATCTCTATGCGTAAGCATCATTTCACTGTCAATATGGGCAAAAGAATGCGAATTTCAAACAGCAAATTATACTCCAGAACAAATACAATTATATCAGGTCTTTAAAAACATCTATGATAATGGTGGAAGATACACCCTTTCCGATTGTGGTGAGGTAATTGTTCATTCTATCGATTCTAATAATTCCATTTTGTGTAAAACGTTTATTAATGTTGAGTACATTATCGATGGAATAAAAATTCCCACACACCAATATTATATAACAAATTTAAATGATAGTGTGTCAGTAAGCATAGGTCCAGGATATGATCCTCATCCGCTAGCTATCAATGAAGAAAGCATGAAATATGACCTTATGGTTGCGCCTTCCTTTGGGGTTATTAATTATTCCAAACATTATCAACATATCAAATTTGACGAGCAAGGTTTGATCAATTCTATAAAATACAAGGCACGTTATTATTTGATCCCGCTTCAGTTTCCAGTCGAAAGGGTGAATCTTTCTTGTAAACTATAACTCCAACTCATCTAATAATTGAGCAAGATTCGCAGAAACTTTCCCTGCGCTATTTACCACCGAAACATGGCCATTTTTCATTTGGTGTTTGCCTTGGAGGTAAGGCTCAATTAAATCGCTGGTTTGCTCTTCTATCGCAACCAGATCATCATTTTTTTCAACGGTTTTTCCGTTAATATGCACGATTCGAATTTCCCCTTCCTCATCTGTAATAATTTGGTGATGTTTTATATGAGAAGGAATCCCCTTATAGCTATTTAAAAATTCTGATTTTGCTGCCATGTCGATGAAACTTTTTTTCAAATCTTTTATGACCAAAGAGGTAATTTGATATATAAGCGGGTTTTTTAAACTGCTTAGTATTTTCATTCCTTTAAAAGGACTGCTGATGGATATAAAGGTGATTTTGGGAGTTAATGTGATTTCTTCCAGAGTTTTTCTCGCAAGAATCCCTCCAAGACTATGGCCAATTATTAATACTTCGTCCGGGTTTATTTTCCATATCAGCGCATTTAGATTGAGCTTTAAGCTCAAATTTAGATCACTCGCCCTTTCGTCTGTGTTGTACCGGTATTGGATAGGTTCATACCCTCTATCTTTTAAAATAATTCCCAGAGGCAACAGGTAGTCAGACTCTGAAGCTGCTCCATGTATGAGAATGGCAATTTTTTTTTCGCTCACTTTTTCTAAGTCAATTATTGATATTTTTTGATACCCACGACCATCCAAATCTCCCCAAAAATCTCCCGCAAAACCTAAGGATGCAGATAGAAGAAAAAGCAGTAACGAACAGATAAATTTAAGCATAAAAACCTCGAAACAATTATTGGTATATTTGGTATATATGGTGGTAAATTACCATAAGTTAACGTTGCGCGATATGAAAAGTAATGCATGGTATAATTTTTTCAGACTGCTTGTGGTAAGGTTAGCTAACTTTGGGGAATTTTTTTTTAACAAAACTAGTTAAATATTGTTTGGCCCCGTAGATCAAGTGTAGTACCATTTCTTTGATGAACATTAAAGAATTTACCAAATCGTTATTAAAC
>Ga0208375_1000078_pt1 | contig 151972 bp, 130 predicted proteins | sample RifOxyD1_FD_184038 | JGI IMG/M metagenome (GOLD analysis project Ga0208375, IMG submission 184038) | Soil microbial communities from Rifle, Colorado - Rifle Oxygen_injection D1 (SPAdes) | ecosystem: Environmental > Terrestrial > Deep subsurface > Rock core/Sediment | place: Rifle, Colorado... | reverse complement strand
GAGCTCCATCTCTGTCGAGTTTGATCAAAATACAGCACTTGTAGTATACAAAAAAAATGGCCCTTTTATTATTAATTTTGAATAGTTGTCTGTGTTTTTCGAGATGAGTTTAGTAAACTTGCGCTAGAGGTGAGTTTTGATCCACATGAGTATGGGCCGGGCCATTTTTAAGCTTTTCTCCATCCATTACACAGAGACCGGTCTTTAGTAAAAATTCTATTGCGTTGGAGTAGTTTCGTTGGGAAGATTGATAATATTTAAAATTTTATCCTTTGATTGATAGGCCGGAATGGAAGTCAAAATTCTTATCGCAGAGTAAAACCAACTCGAATAAAACATGGCCTTGTCACTCTCACTAAGCTTGTGCTTTGTCTGTAGTCGCTCCCCTACCTTTTTAGATCTCTCCATCAGACCGTCTATCTGTTTGCCTGAATTTGACCCAACTTTTACTCACTACGCCGCTTTCAACAGTTGCTTATTTACCGCAGAAAGAATTTTCTCTTGCTGTTTAGTTAGTGCTACTAACTTGCCAAGCATAAATCCTGTTTTCGGATCTCGCAGATAAATACGATATAGTCCATCCAAATTATAGAGAGCTCCAGTGGCCGAAATATCAAGATGGCGCACTTTATCTTTTAGAATTGACAGCAATAGACACGCTAGATAGCAAATGAAGACATGAGCTTCTACTCTGTTATAAAGCCAATGGCGAACTGGCCGTAGATTAATAACTCCCTTTAGTGCTTGAAAAGATTTTTCAACAACATCCTTATCAAAATATCCTTGCACAACTTCGTCCAATGGTATTTTTGTATTGGTAAATATTAAAGATATTCCATCAAATATTGCAGCCTCTTTAAGGCGTGTTTTTAATAGTCGTCCATCTTTGCCAAAAAATTCTTGAACTTCTGTTTTTATAGTTTTATTTTCGGCCAGTCGGATTTGTGCTGCTTCGATTTCATCAAACCTAGACTCTTCCTGCATTTGCGCTCTTTTTCGATTGAAACAAATAATCAAACGGCCACGGCTAGCTCCATGAACAAATTTTTTCTCACGACAATAGAACTTGCTTTGATTAACATGAATTCTATTCCCCGCCTGCACAAGCTTTGGGAGATCGTCCAAAATTAAATTTTTAATTGACTCATTTAATTTCAGGCCACAGATAACTTTCCAATCATTTTCTCTTAGGTAATCTGTATTTTCTGATGATGATATTCCCCTGTCCATCACCGCTACTCCGTCGCTTATTCCGAAACGATATAAATCTGATGAAACATCTTTAAAGGTCCTTGAGTCATGAACATTGCCAGGAAATGTTTTGTGAAAAATAGGGATACCTTTTTCTCGTGTAACAGCAAGGCCAATTTGAATTAGTGGGTGACCTTTTTGATTCTCTTTATCATGGCCAAACTTTGCGATGGAACATTTTTTCCCATGGAAGTAGGTATTGGTCACATCATAGACAACGCCCTTGGGGGCAATTTTAAGTCGTTCCTTTACCGCCCCAAAAATCTTTTCCTGAAATTTCATTTGATCGATCTGCTCAATGGAATCGAGGGCATTAACCAAGCGCTTTTCAGTAAGATCATCCAGCGATAAGATATGATTTAAATCTGTTCGCTGAAACCAGTGTTTCATATTGTTCAAACTTTTATAATCAAGACAATGTGCGTACGTCATTGCTAAAATCTCATTTGAATAGTCCCCGAGAAGCTGTGGAAGTCCAATCTCCGTAGCAAGCGAATGCAAAACCATTAATGGCCCAGAAAGTTTAATCGACTCAATCTCCGCTTCCGAAATAGAACACGATAGGATTGTTTTTCCATCTGCCTCTCTGCCAACATAGCGAATGAATTTCTGAATCACCTTCCCGTTAACGCGAACCGACTCAACTTCTGCTAAATAAATCTGCCCATTTTTTTTATATTTTCGGATAAAACTCATAGTGAGTATTATACTCACCACATACGGAGGGATGTCAAGTAAAAAGCTGATCGTGAAATTTAATTTATCATTGGAGAAATTATGATCTTTTTGAGGTTTTCAAGTTGTAGTGAGCAAAATCGAGGTCAAAGACAGGTCTATATGAACACACTTGGCGAAACACCAAATCGTTTGGCCAAAGCTTTAATATGCCGAAGGTTTAATTCACGCTCACCTTTCAAGATTTTTGATACGATAGGCTGGCCTCCTAGTTCATCTGCCAGATCTTTTTGAGTTAGATTTTGTAACTCCATTAGATAGACAAGCATATCTCGTCCGGTAGTTTTCTCAGGCGTGTAGTGCTTTTTCTCATAATCGGAAACAAGCTCTGAAAGAGTATTGAGGTATGTTAAAAGGCCATCGTCCTTTGCCAGTGCGGCCGAAGTACTGCTAAATGTGATTAACTTTTCAATTACCTTTAGTGCTTCTTTGTGCTGGGAACTGGTTGTAATTGCCATGAGCGGATATAGGGCAACGAGCTGTATATAAGAATCACTGACCTTGGCCCGCGCGGTCGGAAGATTCTCTTTCAACGTATCAATCAATTTTTTTGCGATGCTCATAATCTCTACTCCTTCCATTTGTTCTTGTCATATTCTTGGTGCGTAAGAATGTTTGTCACTAGAATAATCTTCACCCCATATTCAATTTTTGTTATGGCCCTAATTTTATTGCCTCCAACATCGAACACCGTTTGTTGTCCTACAAAGTCTACATTAGCGCCAAATAACCTTTTTACATCATGAGGAAAATCGAATTCCGCCCCCTCAATTAATTTGACCCAGCGATCAAGTGCTTTTCGACTCAAAGAGTGTTTTTTCTTAAATTCTTCTATAATGTTTTTTCCAAGCAACTTCATCAACTATGAAATATAGCAAAATGTCATATTTTTGTCAAGCTTGATATGCCATTTTGACATATTAATAACCAGGGCACGATGGGTGTCGGTCCCCGAATAGTACCGGTTCAATTTCAAAATCTGGTCAGGTTTGGGTCAGATCAGTTTGTTAAATATGATGAAATCTGATGAGGAAAAATGAAGAAGAAAAATGGCAACCCACTAAAATTATTCCTATCTTGTTAATATTAAAAACTAAATTTTTCTCAATTTGCTTTCCTCCCGGGACAGACAGGGCCCCAATGACTGTTCCAATTACCACAGGTAAGGCAAAAAGAAGATAATTACTTATCCACATATTAATTTTCAAAAATTTTTCAAATTTATTATTCATTATTGGGATGTACAATAAACTATACACAGAGCAATCAAAGCTCTCTCCAGAATACTGAGATACGTCACCTCAATATTGTTGTTGATCCAAAAACGCCTTCACGACGATGAAAGAAACTACTGTACCCGTTCAGTAAAAGAGCGTGATTTTCTAAAAGCGTTTACACCACGTAAACGAAAGGAAGTTTGTGGCCCGACCGGCCAGGAAAGCAGCCTAGTGGGGCTTGTGGAAGTTTATGAAGTTTATTATGAGGTTTGACTAAAAGATTCTATATGTAAATTTTACAAACGTAAAAAGCGGTTTCTATTTTTATGTTACAATTTATCTATTAACTTAAATCCTTCCCAATAAGGAGTTATAGATGATTCGTCACATAATAATGATTACTTTTTCATTTTTATATTTACAGAGTTGTCAGACAGAGAAAACTAAAACTGTAACAAAGGACCGAGAAATAGTTGTAACGGAAAACACTTGGGGGCTGGAATTCAAATCTACACCCATCGACGATGTCAGTGATGAAAAAATTATAAAATTATCGTCGCCAGTAGCAAAAGTTTTCTTTCAAGAGGGTGGAAGTGGAACTGGGTTTTTTATTGGAAAAAATGGCCTATTTCTTACAAATCACCACGTCATCAATAGTGGAAGGTGTGGTGATTCATTTTGTAATGGGATCAAAATAGTTCGTGATTTTCGCTCAAATGGTGCCACTCAAGTCTTTAGTAAATTTAGAATCTTGGCCCAAAACATAATCCTGGATTATACTCTTGTTCAAGTGGATTTAGAAAACGGTGAGAATGTTCCATTTCTTCAACTAGACAACTTGCCACCAGAGGAAATTGATACTCCAAAACTTAGGATAATTGGTCACCCTTTTGGGTCGGCATTAAGAGTTTCTAATGCCATCTATTCGTACTACGATGACTATACTCTTGCTCTAAAATCGGTGGCGATCAGCGGAAATAGCGGGAGTCCACTCATAGATTTAAACTCATCGAGTGTAATTGGCCTTTATAACTCGGCAGATTGGGATAAATACTCTGTAGCCAAGGATAGTGGCAAGGTTGAGCACTATGGATATGCGATATCTATCAATTATATTTTAAAAAATATTCAAATTTTATATCCCAATTTAGAGCTATCAAAAGAGAGCGGCTTACTTTTAAACGAAAAGATTAATGATCCCCGCATCAGTAATAGTGACAACCAACCTGAAAAATCAGAGAACCAGATTAGTGACGAGAAGATCACATTTGAAACATGGCTAGGATTAATAACAGGAAAAGATATAGAAGAAGAGAAATTAAACAAGATCATAAAACGAGAGATCGATCTCTATGAAGGGATGTCGTATAAGAATTCTTCTGATCTAATTAATATTATTACTGGACTGGTCAAATATAAGTTGATGAGCGGATCTAAAGTGATGCTTCATGACGATATTAGAAAAAAATTAATGGATATTTTTTCTGTTGATGATGGTATTCCTAGCTCACCACTACGTGCCTTAGCGGTGCTTGATGGCTCATATGCACAATCTCAATGCATACAAAGAGTAAAAGAAGAAAATGAAAATGGCAGTACCACTAGAACTTTGCTTATGTATGGGCGTGATTGCCTGAGTAAAGTTGATGAAGAAGGTTATACAATTATTGATTACATGAGATATTACTTTGAGGCGCTAATTAAAGATAAATCAATCAACGAAACCAACGAAGACGTATATATGCCGAGAGTGCTAAATATTTACTCTTATCAGCTTGATTTGTTAAAGAGTCTTCCGGCAGATACATCAAACATTCGCGTTTCGCTTCAAACAGTCATAGAATTGGTAAAAAACTACAGCGTGTATTGTTCTGCCGAGAATTTGCTGGTGCAAATTAATAGGCCAGCACTGTTTGCCAAGCTAAGAGTTTGGTAGTTAATCAAATTGAAGTCAGATGTAAAACTTGCGCTTTATTTTCAATTTCATTAAAATCCTTGAATTATTTAAATTATTTTTTATATTGGATGTATAGATATTTGCTCAAGGAATTGAAAGTAAAAATTTCGATCGGTATTAATCATGAGTTATTTAATCTGATGTCGCAAAGAATAATTGATTTGAAAAAAAATAAAGTGAAGAGGGATTAATGTTTTCTATTATTGAAGTTTGTGGTCTGTTGAAATTTATTATGAGGTTTGACTAAAAGTAATACATCGTGCTGATGTTTATTCCAATTATTTTGCTAGTATCTTCAGAATTATTGATAAATCCTCCGACGATTAATTCATGTTGCGGCCGTTTATATGCGATGCCGGCAGTGAATAATCGGTAGATCTCGTCAGGCGAGTTGCCAAAGTTATCAATCTCCTTGCGAAATTTATAAGCACTACCAAATAAAAGGGAGTAATTGTTACTAAATTGCCAAGTGCTTCCTATGCTAATTCTCCACTGGGCATTTATCAACTCTTCGTTGTTGTTATTGCCAAGTAAATCATATGATGAGTGGTAGGTAAAAATATGGCCTACATCTATGAGAATTTTCCAGTAAGAAGTAGCAAGAAAATTTACTCCCACGAGTGCATCCCATGGACTTGTGACTGGGTTAGAATATTGATCAGAGGATGAATAGGAATAGGTTTTGCCATTATGTGAGGATAAAATTTGAGAAGAAGTTTGTTGTTCTGATTTGATTGAAATAAGTGGAGGTGTAAGTCTAAAACCGAAATTCCAGCGGTGATTAATGGGCACAAAAAGGCCTGCTCGTGTTTTTATAAATAAAAAAGTATTTTCCATGCTCATCGTTATATCCGTTATCTCGTTTTCCGTGATAATGGAGTTGCGAATATCAATCATAAGGCGTTCACGAGCAATTTCTGTGCTAAGTCCGATTCCCCAGCGGCCATTAAATTTTCTGGCCAGACTTGCGCCAATCCCGAAGTGGTCTAACTTAGTCGCCCAACCATTCCCCCATTTTCCTTCCATAGAAAAAGGAGAGTTGGCATAAAAAATAAAGGAAGTTTTTTTTGAGCTTTTTTGTATGGCCATATACGCTAAAGTCGAAGAGATTTTGTCGGTCTGAGAAAGATTTGGGGCGTTCATAGAAACTAAGGAAATTCCACCAGCGGAGGAGGTGCCAATTTTATTTGAAAAGCAATGCGCACCGGGATTGTAAATGGCATTTCCTACTTCTCCGGCCAAGGCCGCACCGCTGTTGCCAAGATATTTTTCTTGATATCCAACAGGAAAAATATCACCTTGTTGATAAGTTGTCAGGGCCGATAGCGGGGAGATGAGTGTTATTCCAATAAATAAAGTAATGCCAGTAATAATTAACATAAAAAAATTGTACGAGAGAATGCTTAGATTATATAGAGAGAAATATTTAGCGCCAATTAACCGAGTTTATTGATTGCATAATTATTGGGGAATTATGCGTAATTGTTTTCTTTTAAAAATTTAAAAATATCACCCATAATAGAATCTAACATCAACATACCATTGCTGGTTAGCCGGAGGCGATTTTTATCTCTGCCCTTGTCCTCCAAATATCCGAAATCGTTCCAGCGTAAAAGCAGATCAGGGGCCGAGATGGCCGAGTAATATTCCGAGTTAAAAAAAGCAGAGGGAGAGATTCCCTCGTCGGTTCTAAGGCCAAGGTAGAGTTGTTCTAACTGAGATTCTTCACTGGTTAGTTCTTCTGTGTCGTATTGGCATTGACTTAAATCATGGTGCCATTTATAGCGCAGCTTCTGCGCTGGGGTGGATAAAAGGCCAGTTGCTGAAGGACCTAGGGCCGCAACACTTTCTGCCTTCCAATATTTTAAATTATGTAATGATTTTTTATTCTCTTGGGCGAAATTGGAAACTTCATAGTGGTGGAATTTTTTGGACTTCAAAAATTGAGCGGCCCTTAGATATTGATTGGCAATCCAATCCTCGCAAGGAAGATTGTCGATATATTTGTAATTATCTTTGGGGGTTAAAATGTATAAACTGATGTGGGATGGATGGAAACTAATTAGTTTTTCTAATTCAGAGATAATATCCACTTGTTCAACGTCAGAGAAGGGAAGTCCAATCATCAAATCGGCAGAGTAATTAATCTGGGAGGTGGCCAGAAATTCCAAAGTTTTATAACTTTCCTCTATGTTGTGTGCACGTGAAAGAAATGGAAGTATTTTTTCTGAGAGGGTTTGAATGCCTACAGAAAAGCGATTAACTCCAAGCTCTCTCCAGTGTCGTAAATTTTCCGCTTGCCAGGCCCCTGGATTAATTTCCAAGGTAAATTCATACTGGCCAGCAAAAGGCAGTTTTTTAATTATCTCTGATTCAACAAAGGTAACTCCGCTATCTCCCCAAAGAGAGGGAGTGCCGCCGCCAATATATAGAGTTTCAATTTGATCGAAGGCAAGATTTTTTTTTTCTAAGAGCATATTTTGTTGAGAAATGCTATTTTTTAAAAAACTTTCATATTGGCCAAGGCCGGTGTCGGTGAGAGGGGTGCGAAAAAAATCACAGTAGTTGCAGAGTGATTTGCAGAAGGGAAAGTGAATATATTGCGATTTTATGGATTTAATAAATTCCTTGGGCAGCAACATTAAACTATTTTATTTGCAATGTATAGTTAAGCGATTTCGTCGGAAGCTGGCAATCTTTTGCCTGGAAATTATTTGGCAAGAGAAGACTATCTTTCAAAAAAGATTGGTATAAACTAGCTCTAGTAATGTTACTATTGCAACTTAACCTAACACTCAGGAAATGATGATGGATTATAAAATTGAAAAGAGCAAGAACGGTATTAATACACTTTATCTGGATAGTCCGGGTAGTACGCTAAGCTCTGTGCAAATTTGGTTTCGAGCGGGAAGTGCATTTGAATCACCACAGGACTTTGGCATGGCCCATTTTTTGGAACATATGTTTTTTAAGGGAACTAAAAAACGGCCTGGCGCTAAAATAGCGGAAGATATTGAGGCCTTTGGAGGTGAAATTAACGCATTTACTTCTTTTGATTACACCTGCTATTACGCGAATGTTCCGGCCAAGAAGACGAAAAATACAGTGGAGATATTATTAGATATGGTATCGGCACCACTTTTTTTTGAAGAAACTATTCCTGCGGAGAGAGAAGTAGTATTGGAGGAGTATAAGCGTTCTCTAGACAGTCCCCATCAATATGCTTTTTCAAAGCTACAAAAATTAAGTATGAGTGGTGGTTATAATCATCCTATTCTTGGAACAGATAAAACAATTAAGAAGTTTTCTCGCAAGCAACTTATTTCTTTCAGACAGAAGTATTACAATCTATCCAATATGCTTTTAATTGTGGCCGGTGACCATAAGGAATTTGCTTCGGCCAAAAATGCCATCGATAAATTTAAGATGCCAGAAGGAAGAGCCGCGATTTATCCTGAGTTTAAATTGAAAAAAAAGGGGGGGATAGATGTTCATGCGAAAGAAGTTAAAATGTCTCAGCTTACCATTTTAATTAATGCGCAAAATTATCAAAGTGCGCAAGCAGTAGGTGAAGATATCGCGATTAATTGCCTGGGGAACGGTGATAGTTCTCGACTTAACAAGGCCCTGGTTCTTGAAGATAATTTGGCCAATATCACTTCTAGTTCTACGATGTACTTCGCACGAGGTGGAATGCATTCATTGAAAATTATATTTCCTCCAGAAAATCTAAGTAAGGTTTTAGAACGATTGGCCGGATTATTGGCCAAAATAAAACAAGAGGGATTAGAGAAATGGGAAGTAGAGAAGATAAAAAACCAATATATATCTTCTAAGATTTTTGAAAAAGAGAGTTTGGATTCACTGGCCTTTAATTATGGAAATGGCCTCATTCAGTTTGGCATTCCTGAAATTGAAGATCAGTTTATTGAAAAAGTGCGCGAGGCCAGCTTCGATAGTGTCCAGACAGGATTTTTAAAAGTTTGGCAGAGAGATCTTTTTATTTCCCTGCAAATTCCCAAAGATCATAGTTTAGAACAGGCCAAAAGCGAGCTTTTGAAATTTCAAAGCGAGATGCAAAAATTTGCCAAAAATTTAGGAGACGGCAGCAAGGTCGACAAATATAAAATTATAAAATCAAAATATGATAGTGAGGTTAAGGTAATTAGCATAAAAGAGGGAGTTGATTTATTATATCGACAAAACAAGTTAACTCCCACTTATGTTCTTCATAGTTACCTGCGAGGAGGGGTTTCAGAGGAGAATTTAGAAAATAGTGGTATCTACAATTTACTTTCACAGCTGCTCACGCAAGGATATGGAAAGGTTGATCGGGATCAAATTAAACGGGAATTAGATGAGCGCTCGATAACTCTCTCGGGATTTTCGGGTAAAAATGCCTATGGCCTGATGATGAATGGACTTACTTCCAATATTTCAGAGGCCCTTCCTCATTTTTTTGGTTCTCTATTAACTCCCTCTATCGTAGAGCGAGATTTTGAACAGGAACGAGAATTTGTTGGACGAACCCTGTTGCAACAGACAGAAGATCCGGTTAAGCAATGTTTTAATCGGGTGGCGCAGTTGATGTTTGGAGATCACCCTTATAGTATGAATGCGCTAGGTAATTTTGAATCTATAAAACGTATTACAACTAAATCACTACAGGATTGTCACCAGAAGAATTTAATGGGCAATAAAATTCTTTTTACCTATTGTGGCAATCAAACTTTAGATGAAGTGTTAGATTTGCTTCGGCCCTATTTGGTACAAGTGCCATCCCGGAAGAAGACTGCGGCCAATTTGAAAAAAATTATTCCCAGCAAGCAGTTGGGCGATTTTATACCTTTTGAGCGAGAGCAGACCCATATTTTTATGGGGTATCCTCTGGCCGCATTGGGTAGTAAGGAAAATCTATATGTGAAAATGCTAACAACTTATCTTTCTGGCCAATCCTCGGATCTTTTTGTTGATGTGCGGGATCGTAAGGGCCTTTGTTATAGCGTGCAACCAGTATATTTTTCGGCGCTAGAAGGAGGTTATTGGGGAATTTATATGGGGACTGGAAATGACAAAGTAGAGGCGGCCACTGCGGCCATCTCTGATATTTTGCAGAAGCTAAAAAATAACGGGATTAGTCGGGCAGAATTTAACAAGATTAAAGTTATTGTCGATGGCCAAAATCAGATTAGTTTGCAGACCAATGAAGATTACGCCAATATCTATTCTATACCACTTTTGCAGGATCAGGGTATTGAGTTTTATCATCGCAATAATTTGGCAATTCAAAAAATGAAGTATGATGATTTTATCAAATTAATCAGGGCCTTTTTGTCCAAGGCCTCAATTCAAGTAGTGGTCGGAAAAAATTAACGAGTTCCGCGGCGTTTGAAAAAGCGTCGAGAAGATGCTGGCCGCTTGTTTGCATCGCTTTTTTTTTGTTCCGAGAAGTTTTCTTGTGGCCTTGTGCGCTTTAGCATTTGAGAAGTGGGTGCAGTTAGTTGTGGGGTTGGGTGCAGTGGAATTTGTTCACGAATGGTTCTTTCAATATCTTTTAAAAATTGTCGTTCTTCCACATCACAAAAAGAGATGGCCACACCCTCTCGTCCGGCCCTGGCCGTTCGACCAATTCGATGGACATAACTTTCTGGGTCATTTGGCAGATCATAGTTTATTACATGAGTGATGTCGGCAACATCAATTCCTCGGGCGGCGATGTCGGTAGCAACTAAGACTCGTACTGATCCGTTTTTAAATCCATCGAGTGCACGCTCTCTGGCCCCTTGTGATTTGTTTCCATGAATTGCGGCCGAACTGATAGAGGCCAGTTCTAAATCTTGGGCAACTTTATTTGCACCATGTTTGGTTCTGGTGAAAACTAATACGCGCTCAAAATTATCTTGTTCTAAAATAGAGCGAAGGAGGCGCGATTTATTGCTCTTATCAATATTATAAAGCTTTTGCGAAACACGCTCTACGGTAGAGGCGGGAGGAGTTACTTCAACTTTTACGGGGTGTTTTAATAATTTTTGTGCAAGGCCTGCAATGGTAGCTGGCATAGTTGCCGAAAAAAGTAGTGTTTGTCGTTCGTGAGGAAGTGTAGCAATAATTTTTTTTATATCGTGAATAAATCCCATGTCTAGCATGCGATCGGCCTCGTCTAAAACAAAAATTTCTAGTTTATCTAGTTGTACATAATTTTGCCCCATTAAGTCCAAAAGGCGTCCGGGAGTTGCTACTAAGACATCGACTCCTTTAAGCATGGCCTGTATTTGTGGCCTTTCGCTTACGCCTCCAAAAATTACCGCAGAGGAGAAGGATAAATTTTTTCCATAGGTCTCAAAGCTTTGTAAAATTTGCGCGGCCAATTCGCGGGTCGGGGTTAAGATTAGGGCCCTTACTTTGCGTGGAGAGGGTGGCGTTTTATTTTTTGATAAACGATCCAAAATAGGTAAAGAAAAGGCGGCAGTTTTGCCAGTGCCGGTTTGAGCGATTCCTAAAAGATCACGCCCTTGTAATAAATGGGGAATGGCCTGTGTTTGAATAGGGGTTGGCGTTTTGTAACCAACTTCTTCTAATGCTGCTAATAGTGGTTGAGAGAGTGCCAGGGAGGAGAAATTTAACATGTTCGATGTGTGTCCAGGTTTTAAAGTGATAACAATTCGTCGCACCATCTATTTTAATCTGGATAAAGTCAAGAACTATTACGAGAAGAGCTCACTCCTTCCGAATTAGTTGCAAGGTCTTTTTATGAGATATTTTAAAAACATGGCCATCAGAGATAATTTCTTGCTTAAAAGACTCTTTTTGCAGAGCAATTTTCTGTTTATCATGGGCAAATGAAAGATAGATTTTTTCTCCAGCTCGGAGATCAGTTGCCCAGAGTTTAAACTGATCAAGATGAGCAATGCCCAGCAAAGATCCCAATTTTTCTTTTGTAATATCACGTAGAGCAAAAAATATAAAATGTTCATCCCAAAAACTATTCAATTGAAACTCTTCCGGTGTGTTTTGTGGGAGATAGTGGGCAATGGCGAAGAGGTTTATCGAAAGTAATCCTTCACTATATATTTGCGTGGTTTTAAGATTATATTTAATTTCATCTTGTGTAATGGTGTTTTTAAAAGGGTGATTTATGTCTGCTTGAACTAGCAGTGTTACGCCTAAGATTACAGAACTAAAAACAGCGGTGGTAATTCCAAAAAAGGTGGTGAGAAAGGCAGAAAAAGTTGTCATGATTATATTAAGGTAACAAAAAAAACCGAGAAAGTCTGTAGGCCGGATTCTGTATTTGGGCGTCATTCATCTAGGGCCTACATTGCTGCAGGCCTCGAGCACTCTACCCGTCTACTCGGACTGGCCGTCCTTAGCGTAGACCTATTTGAGCTTGCACCACATAGAGTTTACCTGATTTCACTACAGCGGCCTTTGCAGGCCCGTACATACTTTCTGTTGCACTTGTCCTCACCTCACGGTGGACGGGCGTTACCCGCTATGTTGCCATATGGTGTCCGGACCTTCCTCCCGAATCTTGCGATTCCAGCGACGTCCTGGCCTTCTCGGTTTAAGAGATTAATGCAATAAATTTATAAGCAAGTCAAGGGGGCCTTTATTTTAGCGCCGCACTTGGACATAAAATTCTTGAACAATTGGGACATTGCTCAATTGTTGCGCCTTTTTCAACAATCGATTGTAAATTTCTTTCGACGTTGAAATGGCATTGAGAACAGACATTACGGCCCACGATGGATAAGGGATATTTATATTTAAATCTGATGTTGAGATCGCGAAAAAGTGATTTTGTCTTAGGATCTAATAAATTTTCCAGGTTGGTTAAGCGAGAGCTTAAGATGGAAATTTCTTTTTCTTCATGGGCCACTGCCAACTTAACCTCTTCTTCTATCTCGGTGATTGATTGTTGAACGCCATCCAGAAATTGATTGGTTTCAGCTATTTTTTTTTGCAGGCCATCGATTGCCTCAATAGTCACTAATATAATTCCTTCAATTTCTTCTTTTTTCTTTCCTAAATTTTTTAATTCGTTGTTGAGGGCATTGGCCTGGGCCTGAGATTTTATTAAATCTAAATTATGCTTGGCGCGACTAATTTTAGCATCAATAGTTGCTAATTCTTTTTCAAGGGCAAGATTGGAGGCCTTTTTTGATTCTATGGCCGCCATGTCACTGTTTTGCTGTTTTTTTCTATTATCAGCGTCGCTACGGATGCGAGTGATTCTTGTCGTTTGCTGCTCAATAGCATCGAGATGTTTTTTTATGTGCAAATCAATACTTTGAATTTCTAGTAAGTTTCGGATGGTCTCAATCATTAAAATACTCCAGGTATAAGATAAAAAATGATGCGTAATGAAACTTTACATTACACTACAATGGAATAAAATAGTATTGGATTATTAATTATCTACTCAACCGGTGGTATTGATTGAGAGGAAACAGCTTTGGTAAGCTATTTAGTTTGACTTCTTTTGGAGAGTCCCATGGCCCGGCCATCGGAGTGATAGTTGACGGAGTTCCTTCCAGTCTTAATGTTTCGCTTCGGGATTTAAACAAAGTACTAAGCAGGCGAGCGCCTGGAAAAATGGCCGGAACCTCTACGCGTCAAGAAGAAGATTTGCCGGAAATACTATCTGGCGTCTATAAAAATAAAACGCTAGGAACTCCTATTGCAGTGATTGTCCGCAATACTAATCAGCGCAGCGGCGATTATCGCTGGGCCGAGCGGGAATTTAGAGTAGGCCATGCAGATAAAACAACCCTGGATAAATATGGAATACGTGATCCTCGAGGTGGTGGACGAAGCAGCGGAAGAGAAACCATTGCGCGAGTAATCGCAGGATATTTTGCGTCACTGATCATTCCGCAAATTGAAGTAGCGGCCTATCTTGTAAAGGTGGGGGCCTTGTCTGGGGAAGATCTTTTGCACAAGAAAAGAGTTGAAAACTATTTGCAGGGTTTACAAAAAAGAGGGGAATCAGTTGGCGGAGTGGTGGCCGTAAAGATTAAAAATGTTCCGGCCGGACTGGGTGAACCGGCCTTTGATAAGTTGAAGGCCGATTTAGGGAAGGCCTTCCTTTCTATTGGCGGATGTGTGGCCTTTTCATTTGGTATGGGAGAGAGTTTGGCGAATTCTTATGGCAGTGAGAATGCACAAGATAGATCTAGGTTTGGTGGTATTGAGGGGGGAATCTCTAACGGAGAGGATATCTATTTGGAAGCAAGTTTTAAGCCGCCATCAACCGTTGGAAAAAAGGCCCAGCAAGGACGCCATGATCCCTCAATTGTGATGCGAGCGATTCCTGTAATTGAGAGTATGGCCAAAATAGTTTTGGCCGATCACTTTTTGAGACAGCAGGCCTATGTTAAAGAAAGAAAATAAAGGCCAATATTTGAAGATGAGTTTGGCCGCTATTGGGAAGGATTTAGCTTCATTTGATAGCGAAGTATTAATTTTTATCATTGATGAGAAAGTTAAGTCATTATATCAAGAAGATTTGAATAAGAAGGTTTTTGCCAAGCTTCGCAAAAAGAAAATTGTTATTTTTATCTGTAAACAAGGGGAAGAGGCCAAAAGTTTTGCGGAATATGAAAGGGCCTGCGAATACATTTTGTCACAGGGAATTCATCGCCATGCACATTTGGTAGCAATAGGTGGTGGTGCTACTTCTGATTTTGCGGGATTTGTGGCCGCGACACTTTTGCGTGGAATTTCTTGGAGTATTATTCCAACTACGCTACTGGCCATGGTAGATGCTTCAATAGGAGGGAAAACGGCCCTTAACTCCAGGAGTGGAAAAAATCTATTGGGAAGATATCACTTCCCTAGACAAATATATGTCGATACTAATTTTCTTAAAACGTTAACCAAATCTGATCTAGATTCTGGATACGGTGAGATAATTAAATATGCTATGTTATCAAGAAAAATTTTCGATTTTATCATTTCAAAAAGTGGAAAAAATAGATTTAATGAATTAATTACGTTGTGTGCCCAGCATAAACTGAAGGTAGTAGAAAAAGATCCCCTGGAGATCAGTTTGCGGAAAAGTCTAAATTTGGGCCATACTATTGGCCATGCGTTAGAAAAGGCAATGAAGCTTTCTCATGGCGAAGCAGTTTTTTGGGGAATGGTGGCGATAGATAAGCTTTTTCAAAATCAAGTAATGACGGATACATTATTATTGTTGGCAAAAGATCTCGGTACTGACTGGGCAATATCACCCTGGGAGAGAGCAGATTTTGATTTATCGGCCCTCTTGTTGCTTATAGATAAAGATAAAAAACGCCAAGGGGAGGAGAGTATTGATTATATCTCTTTTAAGACGATAGGACAGATGCGAGTTTGCTCTATTGGATTACAAAAATTTGTTAAAAAACTTTATGTTTTACAAGGCAGTGAGCGATAGATAGGTAGTTAGATATAATGAGTGGCCTAGAGTTTATAGAAATAAGTTGCACTAAAAGACCAACAAGAATAGTCGTTCCAACTTCAAAGTCATATGCGAATCGACTTTTAATTTTAGCGGCCACTGATCCTCGTGAAATTCATTTAAAAAACTTACCACCTTCCTCTGATGTTACGGCCATGATTAGATGTTTGCAGCAGGTGGGTGTTATAATTGAGAGGTATGAAGGAAATAGTGTAATCGTAAAAAATTGTTTTCCTGAATGCGAAGTACAAAATAATCAGATAACGGAATTGCTAACAGGAGATGGTGGAACCACCAACCGTTTCTTATTGGCGTTCTTGGCCAGAGGAAAGTGTCGATATCGTTTACTAACTGATGGGCGAATGGGCCAGCGGCCATTTGGTGAACAGGTAGATGTATTGCGTCGATTAGGTGTTGAGGTAGAGATTGGCCACTTACGTGGACAGTTTTATTTTGAAGTTCAGGGGCCCTATAATTTTTTTGATACCTCTGTCTGTGTGCGCAGTAGTAAATCTACTCAGTTTGCATCCGCAATAATGTTGGCACTGCATGATTTACTTTTGTCAAGGAAATCATCGGTGATTCCCATTGAAGTTAATAGTTCTGAAAAATATTTAAAGTTAACCTCTCATTTAATTTCTAATTTTAATAATGCTTCTACCTTTGATATTGTTCCCGATTTTAGTAGTGTGGCATTTTTTGTTGCACTAGGGGCAGTGTTAGGAGATTTGCTTATTATCAATTGTAGCCAGAGCGATCCTTTTCAGGCCGATGCATACATTCTAGAGGTTTTGAAAATGATGGGTGGCGTTTATTCTTTTTCCCAAGAAGGCCTGTGGATCAGTAGAAGAGAACTTTGGGCGTATGATTTTGACTGCGCTCTTGCGCCAGACATGGCCCCAGCATTTTGTTTTTTGGCCGCCTATGCCAAAGGAAATAGTCGGTTGAAAAATGTTACAGTTTTACAACATAAAGAGAGTGATCGCTTAGCAGAGATGCAAAAGATATTAAGTTTATTTGAAATTAAATTTACCTATAATGAAAAAGAGTGCTTTCTTGAAGTTGAGGGGCAATCGGAGAAAACGATCAGGCCAGCGATCACCTATGAAGCAATCGCTGATCATCGCATGATTATGCTGGCCGCCATTTTTATGAAAAAAAACAGTGGTGGAAAAATCGTTGGGCATCATCATGTAAAAAAATCCTTTGTGGATTTTTTTGTGCAATTAGAAAATAATTAGCGGGCCAAGTTGGCGGTAGTTAGGGCCGCACCGTTGTCTAGAATTCTAGGAGTGATAAAGATAACCATCTCAGAATTCTTATCACGATCAATTTCACTCTTAAAAAGCCATCCGAAAAAGGGTATTTCGCTAAGCCCGGGAGTTCCCGTTTTCGTTTTGCTAAGCGAACTTTTTATTAGTCCAGCCATGGTGGCGGTGTCTCCGCTGTTAACAATGATGGTGGTGTTGGCAGAATTTTCAATTATCCCGGGAATTCCATCAACAGAAGAGCCTTCATCGGGTTCGCTGTTGCTGACGGATATTTTTAGCTTTATCTCGCGATCTCCTACTTTTGTAGGTGTTACTTCAAGTGATAGTCCCGCGTTGATAGAAGTTACTTCTCCGGCCGTGGGTTGGCCTTGCACCACTGCGCCATTGGTTTTTACGTGGTAGGTTATTCCACTTAAAATAGTTGCCGAGACATTATTTAAAGTAACAACTTTGGGGCGAGAGATTACGCGGGCATCACCCCTTTGTTCGGCCGCATCCAATCTCATTTGCAAAACATTGCTGGCCACATGTCCTAGCTTGATTCCCAGTGATGCGTTGGGGACAGAAGCAAAATGAGAGTTAGCAATTCCCGCAACGGTGTTGCCATTTAATCCGGCAGAAGGATTGTCTAAATTGCCAAAAGATATTCCTAATTCTCTTGATTTATTTTTGGTTATTTCAACAATTTGTGCTTCGATCAAAATTTGCGGGGGGATTTTGTCAACACTGGCTACATACGCCTTAATCATAGAGATAGTTTTTACTGAGGAAAAAATGCCAATGGAGTTGGTAACTTCATCAACAATCACCTGTTCTCCCGGTTTTAGAAGAGCAGATATTCGAGGTGGGACATCTTTAGCATTGAGATACTTCAAGTTTAGATAGTTGAATTTATTTCCTCCGACTACTCCGACAATGTCACTAGGTGTTTCTCCTGTAGATTGCTGATTTTTTCTAACGCTTAAAACATCGCCAACAACTTCGTAGGAAAGGGCGTGATCTTTGGCCACAATATCCATAGCACGCTTGGCAGTTATTTTTCCAAAACTATAAGAGATGTTGCCGGCAATATCGGGATCTGCTTCCAATCGAAGTCCAGATTGGCGAGCGATCAGTTCTAAAAAGTTTTTGGTTTCAGTGTCGCTTATATTTAGGACAACATTTTTATTAAAAAATTGATCTTGGGCGGAAGTCGCAACTGTTATCAGGAACAAAAAGAGAAATGGCCATAAGATTTTCATATTAACTTCCTATTGTTTTTTATTAATACTCAACTCAATTATTGAGCTATCCTTCTTTAATAAAATATAATCACTACCAATTTCTATAACTTCGCGCTGGCCAACCATGGAGTTTAGGCCAACAGTGCTGCCATTTACAATTGCTAACGGAGCTTCGGGGTCGTACATAATGGCCGAGAGCGTCGGTAGTTCTTCTGTGGCGGCGGGGGCGCGACGAACGCCTGCTGATTTTATGAAAGCATCGTGGCCCCAGGCCAACTCGATTTCTTTATCGATGATAGGAAAATAGTTATCCGATATCATTTGCAACGGTGCTTCCGCACAAATTGCTATCGATGAAAAAAACAGAAGAAAAAAATAAGTTCTCATGGTTTATTTCCTGTCATTTCAAAAGTGTTCAACAAGACAATTGCTTCGCATTCCTTTAGTTCATTTTCAAAGCGAGTAATGTTGACGGAAGTAATTGCTAGCCACTCTGCACTTTGTTCTAAATTTTCTAGAAATTTTGCTAATTCTAGAAAAGAAGATTTAATTTCAATACTAAAGGTATTTTTGACAACCCCCTCATTAATTTCATTGGAAATGAGAGCAATGGTATTTAGTTGAATTGATTTTTCGGCAGATGTTTCCGCAATTTTTTTTACCAAAATGGCAAGATTATTAGTTGGCCAAAAATCTTCACTATCTTGATTTTTCTTTTTGTTGGAGGTTTGGGTAAAATTTGTTTTTGTTTGCATCTGCAAATTAAGTGTGGCCAGCGTAGATTGGTTGGAACTGTTTTGAGTCTCAAGTTCACTGATGCTTTTTTTAAGATTTTCAATGTTGGTAATTTGCAGTCGATACCACATTGTGTAAAAAACAGTGATAATAAGAATGATACTCGCGATCATCATTTTTCGTTCTCTGGCGGATAGTTGAATGAGTAAAATATTTTCTTTGGCCATATACTCTATTGTTGTTTCACCTGGTTGTTATTTATAAGTCCGGAAGTGGCAAACTCAAATTCAACAAGATCGGAACTACCATCTTGCGCCATGCCGGAATATTTTATAAGCATTTTATTGTAATAGTTGGACTTAGTAATTCTTTCAAAAAAAGTAGAAACTTTAACTTGGTTGGCAGATGTTCCCTTAAGAAAAAGTCCAATGTCACTATTTTCGGCCTTAAATAGAAGCCGGTCGATCCATATCGCGCTGGGAATGATTAGCGATAGTTCTTTAAAATAGTTGGCCCAAGTAACTTTTTGCGCATTGAGATCCTTTAAGCTTTTTGCCATTTTAACCTGCGCTTCAATGGCCGCCATTTGGGTGTTGATATTTTGGATTTCTTGCGCTCGTTGTTGATTTAGCGAAGTAACTAACCTTAGTTTTCTTTCCAAGCTCATTTTATGCATTTGCTGATTAATGCCAATATAGGAGACTGCTAAAAAAGTAATGATTAGTGCGGTCAAAGTAATAAAATCTTGCGAAACTTGCTGCAAGGCAGATTTGGCTGGAAGGAGATTAATATTTTCTTTTATCATACTGCTCATGTTACACCTCGTAATGCCAGGCCTACTGAGGTTGCCATAGAGTTTATGTTATTGAAGATAAAATTTTTATTGTCGCTATCTTCGGCCAGTTCAATATTTTTAAAGGGGTTGGGAACGAGGCATTTAATTTTATAATGTTCTTCAAATAGCTCACAAAGGCCCTGGCCTTTGCTGCCGCCACCGGTAAAGAAGAATGCCTCCACCGGCCATTTTTTGAAGTGAAACTCACTAAGATAATCTATATTTTCTTGGATTTTACTCAGAATTTCATCGAAATCTTCTTTGGCCATTTGATGGCCTATGGGCGAGGAAGTGCGGAAAGGATTATTGTCCTTGCTCGATAGATCTTTCTTGAATGATTCTGCTTCTCCATAATTTATGGATAGTGATTTGATTAAGTTGTGACTTATTAATCCCATTGATTGCTTAATTACAGTAAGAGAAATTACTTGTTTTCCTAGCAAAAGCGCAACCGTTGTATGAGTCTCTCCCATATCGACTAAAATATGACAATGTCCCTCTTTGAGATATCCATTGAATGAAAGCATTCTAGCAATGGCCTCAATGTCTGCATCTAGGATGTAAGGTTTTAAATTAGCAGAATACAAGAGGGCCGTATTAGCATTTACTTTGCTTAGTTTTGTAGTGAATACTTTGATGTTATACATCTTCTCTTTGCTTGATTCATCTAAAGAAGCAGTGTAATCAAAACTGCATTTTTCAATAGCGTAATTTATGTGCTTGGCCACTTCGTTGCGTATTATGGCAGATAAGTCTTTCTTTGGCATTGCAGGCAATTTTAAGTCAAAGCTATTTATATTATAATTGCCGATATTGAAGATAACGTCATATTTATTGAGGCCATGAATTTCCGATAGGGCCTTGAGACCTAAAGCAGTGTCGGCATTATTAGGGAAGTTGGGATTAGACTCTGCGTAATCAAAGATAAAAGCATTATCTAGAAAAACTCTTTTTTTTCTCTTATGTAGTAAAACGCCTTTGATAGAGCGCTGTCCTAAGTCCAACCCGAGAGTATTTTTTTTTATCATGTTAAACATTTTACTTTACTGCTCCTGCACTATACAAAAGCAAGGGATACATTTTTATAATTCGTTGCTTCAATAATTTAATTATTTCTGGTGAAGCATCGCGCGCTTTTATATAGCGTCGGTAAAAATCATAGGATAAATCCCATTCCTTTTGCTTTTCGTAAGCAAAACCTAAATTTAACATTGCATCAGAGTAGTCAGGATTAATGCGAATGGCCGCAAGAAAATCTACAATTGCCAAATCTAATTTTTCTTGCGCGAGATAAACTGTTCCCCGATTATTAAAGAGCGTGGCATCGTTGGAATGTTTTTTTAGGGCCAGGTCAATGAGCGGAAGTGCCTTGTTGAAATCATTGTTGTGACGATAAATCACGGCCATATTATTTAATATTTCTTTTGGGGTTTTTTCTAAATCACTATTAACAAGTGGAGTTATTTTTTGTAAGGCCAGTTGGTAATTTTTTTGGCGAAAGGCCAAGATGGCCTCGTTGTTGGACTGATTAAAATTTAATTCCACTTTTGGTTCCAGTGTCGTTTGCAAAGTGGCACGTTTTTGATACCAACGATACCCACCCCAAGTGGAAACTGCGGCCATAAAAAAAAGGGCGATGGCCAAGGTGGATGGAAATTTTTTGTGAGTTGTTGTTGGCCGATGTATTTGTGGCGGAACAAGCGAAAGATGTGCCTTTTTGATAGCATCTATCTTTTTTTCTTCGACACCTTCTAATTTTTTAATAATCTCGCTCATCGTAATCCTATAAAAAATCTGGACTTGGGTATAGGGGCCAGATTGGTATCCTTTAGAGCTATTTTTACAATTTTATCAGTAATAATCCGTGTCTGTTCTTTTACTCCGCAAAGCAAGGCCGTTTTACAAATTAAATTAATTAAGCGTGGTATTCCTCGAGAGTAGTTGTAAATCATTTTAGTGGCCTTATAGTCAAAACGAACAAAATTGCTTCCTCGGGCCAATTCGATCCTATGTTTGATGTACATTTCCACTTCATGAAATGGTAGAGGAGATAATGTTAGATTTTTTGAAATGCGCTGATTTACCTGACGCATATCTGGCCGAGCTAAAATAGTGGTTAGTTCAGGTTGGCCAAGTAGAATAATTTGAATTAGCTTTTTTGTTTCACATTCCAAATTACTGATCTGTCTAATGGTTTCTAATGATTTTAGGGATAGAGATTGGGCCTCATCAATGAAAAGAATGGTCTGTCTATTTTCCGCGGCATTGGCCAGCAAAAATCGCTCCAGCATATTAAACTCATCATCGCTTGATGGAATATTAAGTTCTCGATTTATTGCGGCAATAAGTTCTTTGCCTTCCAGATTGGGCCAGTAAAGAAAGGCGGTGTTAACATCACTTTTGAACTGTTTGATTATATATCTGGCCAACATGCTTTTACCGGTGCCAACTTCTCCGGTAATACTGATAAAGCCTCGGCCTTGCTCTAGTAGTTCCGTTAGTTGGGCCAAGGTGTTTTGGTGAGTGTTGGATGAGAAATAAAAGTAGGTATTCGGTGTTTCCGAAAATGGGTCAGTTGAAAAATTATAAAATTTACTCAGCATCTTAACTTCCTTGTTGGCCAGAACTTGGCCTAATTCGCTAGCTATTTTTCGAGAGGTGAGCATTAAACTTTAAAAGATAGAAGACTAAAAAAGTCAGGAGAGCACTATTTGCCTAGGTGGAATTAAATATTCAATTGTTTTTAAAAAAAAAGGGTATTACCCTAGTATGGTAACGATTTAATAATACTACATCATACCCAACTAGGAGAGTGAAAAATGATGAAGATAAATGACAAAGGTTTTACCCTTATTGAAATTTTGATGGTTGTTATGCTAGTGGCAATTATGGCACTTGTCGCAGTACCACAATTTTTAGATTTCCAAACGCAATCTAAAAATGCAGCAACTCAAGGGGCGCTAGGGGCATTGAGGACTGCGATTGCTAACCAAAAAATACAGATGGTTGTAAAATGTGCTGCGCCGGCCAGTGCTTGGCCAGAGTTTGCGGCGGTTAGTGGAAACGATATTACTGATGGTACTTATTGTGCAGCGGCAACACTGGCGGCACTTACCCCTCCACTTCCTGCAATACCAGCTGCGGATGCTGTGTTCATTAGCGGAGAAGACTTACCAGTAAATCCATGGGACGATAGTAGTACGGTCACTGATTGTGCGGTAGCTGCTTGTACTACAGGTGGTGATCGCTCGGGTTGTTCAGCCGCGGCCACGCTAGATGGTGGATGGTGCTATGATGATGCCTCTGGAATTATTTTCGCTAACTCTGATAACGATAACGAAAACACTTTCTAAAATAAGTTAGTGCATGATATCTAACAACCGCGGCTTCACCCTAATTGAGATTTTGATGGTTGTTGTTCTGATAGGGATTGTTGCCGTGGTTGTTACTCCAAATTTCATAGATTTTTCTGATGAAGCAAAATCAGCGGTCACGCAAGAAAAACTGGTTGTCATAAAATATGCTATCATGGGAGATCCCAAGCTTGTTTCTTCTGGGGCATTAAAAAGTTCTGGTTATTTCTCTCATATGGGAAGTTTGCCCTCCACGCTTAATGATCTGGTAGTGCAAGGGGTGCAGACAACTTATGATCCATTTACCAAGCTAGGTTGGCGAGGGCCTTATTTAGATAATACCTCCGCAGATTGGAATTTGGATGGTTGGAAAACGGCCATTATCTATAGCCAAGTAGGGCGAACAATAACTAGCTGTGGAGAGGATGGTCTTTGTGGGAATGGTGATGATATTCAGATCTCATTTTAAGAGAGCAGGATTTTCTCTTATTTCAGTAATGATAAGTTTGATGGCATTAACCGTGACTACTTCTCTTTTTCTATTAAATTCCACTTCGCAAAATAGTCAGCAAGAACTTCTAATTACCACTGAACGTATCAAAAATTTGGCAGTGGCCATTGCGGACTATAAAGAAAATAATTCAATTGCCCCAACAAATTTGGATCAGTTAGTTACTAAAAGCGTGGCCGATGCTGATTGTGATGTGGATACCGATACTGCTTCTCCTACCTATAGACAAATGAGTGGTTGGTGTGGGCCCTATTTGAAAATTACTTTTGCAGAAGATGGAGAAAGTTTTAAGATAGATGGATGGGGAACGCTTTTTCAGCATACGAGTGCTTATGTGCGTAGTTGTGGCCCCAATAAAACTTGTGGTGATGGGGATGATATCATTGAGAGGATTTAAAAAAAATAACGGTTTTACATTGATTGAAATGCTTATGGCCGTAATGGTCATTGGTATTTTATCGGTGGTTTCTATAAATTATATGCAAAATGATATTTCCGAAATTAGATTTGATGAAACGCTAAATGAATTAGAAAAAATTAAGTTTGCTATGGTGGGAGATGAGTCTGTTACCTCCGGCGGAGAGCGTATCAGTTTTGGTTTTCAAGGCGATATTGGGGGCATGCCGGCAACTTTGGCACAACTTCTTACTAATGTCACTTACCCAGCATGGAGCATGAATAGTACATATCGTGTTGGTATCGGCTGGAATGGGCCATATCTTTCTAGTGAAACTGGTAACGATGTGGCCAAAGATGCCTGGGGTAATAACTATATTTATAATTCTGCGAGTAATCCAGTAACCGTTATTAGCTATGGTGCCGACGGTGCGGTAGGTGGAGCAGGGCTTGACAGTGATATCACCGTTTCCATTCCACTTAATTATTATCAGTCAGATGTTTACGGATTTATCTCTGATGGTAGCAATCCATATGTGGGAGGGGCGGTAATTGAACTTTATACTCCTAATGGTGCCGGTGTAATAACAACGCGCTCTTTAGCTATTACGGCCGCGGACAGTGGATATTTTTCTTTTTTGGGAGTATCGGCCGGTGTTCGTTCCATTTCTGTCTATATTCCAAATAAGACAACACCAACTACCATCATGGGCCCGGCCATTGTAGTTATAGATAAACCTAAATTTATGATTCCCAGTACTCTCTTTAACATTAATTCTGGGGGAGGAGGAGGAGGGTGTCCTGCTTCCACCGCTATTCAATACGTGACAGGATCGGCCAATTATCCGTTAGGGGTTCCTCCTAATAAGCGTGCGGCATTTAATGTTAATGTTACAGGTGCTTTAACTATTTCTTCTATACAGTTTACCCATAACGTTAGTGGTGCATCAATAACGCAAGTAGTTTTTCCCTCCGCTACTTATGATTGTACGCTACCTACCGCATTTGCACCTTGTCCTGTTGCCTCCGGAGTGGAAACAGTTCCTAATCCAGTAATAAGTATGTCGGTGGGAAATAATCAAACAATAACCATGACATTTGATACTAACGTAAAAGGCAACATTACCAGTTTGGAAGTTTATGTAGTCCATTCCTTGGGCTGCACGTTGTTTACGATAACCGATTTTATATAAGTTATTTTTAGGATATTCGATGGCCATTTTCAAATACAAGGCAAGAAATAATAGAGGCGAATTGCAAAGCGGTGAAATATCTGCTGAAAGTGTTTCGCAGGCACAAGAGCAAATTTCTCAGGCGGGAGTTTATATAACAGAGTTAAGCGAGAAGACGATCTCTTTTAATCCAATGTCTTTTTTGGTTCCCAAAGTTAAGATGGATGACCTAATGGTTTTTAATGGCCAATTGGAGACGGTTTTTTCTGTAGGTATTCCGCTGATGCGCGGATTGGAATTTATTCGAGAGCAGACTATTAATCCCACTCTTAAAAGTGCCCTGGGGGATATTTTACATGATTTGGCCGAAGGATTAGAGTTTAGTCAGGCGGTTGGAAAACATCCACATATTTTTGATTCTACCTATCAGAGTCTATTGGTGGCCGGTGAGGCCACCGGAGAGTTAGAGAATATTTTAGCAAAGATTTCTGATATTATTTCTGCTAAAATGGATAATCGGGCAAAAATTAATTCTGCCATTTTTTACCCCAAATTAGTTTTAACTTTTTTGGTAATAATATTTTTTATCTCAGTCTATGTAATTATTCCAAAGATGCAGGGCTTTTATAAAAACTTAAAAATAGAGTTACCGGCAATTACCAGGATAATGCTTACTATTTCAGAAATTCTAACATCGCCAGGATTTATCATTATCGCCATTTTGCTGTTTGGCCTGTTTTTTCATTTTCGTAAACAGTTTGTAGATAAATATTTGCTTAATATTCATACGCTCTTTCTAAAAATTCCAATCATTGGAACAATTATTTTAGAAGCAGAAGTTAATAGCTTTTGTACAGTACTAAGTCTTTTGCTACAAAATGGCATTGGACAGTTAGAAAGTTTGAAAATTTTACGAGGAGTTTTGTCTAATAGAAAGATGGTTGAAACGATAGCTTATTGTGAAAAAGTTATTGCCGAAGGCCGGAGTTTGAGCTTTGGCCTAAAAAGTACCAAGGTGTTCCCACCGTTGCTGTCAAATTTTATAACTATCGGCGAAGAGGCCGGTGATATCGAAAAGATTTTAGAAAAAATGGCCGTTTACTATAAAAAAAGGGTCAATCATAGTTTAGATAATTTTTCTAAACTTATTGAGCCGCTGCTGCTTTTTGTTATCTTTGGTGCGGTAATGGGACTTGCCTTGGCCGTCTTTATGCCAATGTGGCAGATGTCTTCAGCAATTAAGCATTAGATTATTTTTTATTTGCCAGAATCATATTGAGATAGGGAATTAAGTTTGTGAGATAATACATTTTGTCAAAAAAACTTACGTCTTTGATATTTTTAACTTCCTTCTCTACATTTTCTAAATAGGCAGATAAAATCACAATAGGTGTTTTCTGATTGATCCCCGGATTTGCCCGCAGGGATTCAACAAATTTTTTACCACTCATTTGTGGCATGACGTAGTCAACCAAAATTAAATCATACTTTTGTTCCTGCGCTATTTCTAATCCTTCCACAGGATTGCTAATTGCTTCAAGTTCACAATCAAATTCATCAGTGATAGCTTCGGATAACAAATCCAAAAAACTTTCTTCATCATCAATAAGTAAAAATTTATATTTCATAACATCATCCAATTTATCTATTTGTATCCTAGTTGCTTAATAACCTCTTCTGCGGTGGTGAGGGCTCGTTTGATTTTATTTTTACCGTCTGTCAGCATGGTAGTGAAGCCATGTTTTTCTACGGCAATTTTTTGCATCTCAATATCAGACACTCCATTTTTGATAGCAAGTTTTAACTCATTATCGGGAATAAAAACTTCAAAGACAGGCATACGTCCTTGATAACCAACATTGTGACAGTGCTCACAACCAGTTGCGCGAATTACTTTCCCGACAGTAGCAATAATATCTTCTTCAATATAGTTATTAACTTTAGTTGGATCTTTGATTTCAATTCCACAGTGGGGACAAATTTTACGCACTAATCTTTGGGCCACAACTCCCAGTAAGGCAGAAGAAACAATATATGGTTCGATTCCAATATCGACGAGTCTTTGCACGGTAGCTACTGCATCGTTAGTGTGAATAGTGCTTATAACCAGATGGCCAGTCAATGCGGCCTTTACGGCAATTTGAGCAGTCTCTTCATCTCGAATTTCTCCCACCATAATCACATCTGGATCTTGTCTTAAAATACTGCGCAAAGAAGATGGAAAAGTTAACCCGGCCTTGGGATTGATTTGTACTTGGTTTATTAAATTGAAATGATATTCAACGGGATCTTCAACCGTGATGATATTTCGCTCCATTGAATTAATGTAATTTAACATCGAATAGACAGTAGTAGTTTTTCCACTACCAGTAGGGCCAGTTACAAGAATAATCCCACTTGAACAGCGCAAAATCTGCTTGGTCTTTTTTAAAAGATTATTATCCATGCCAATGTTATCAATGTTTACATTGAGGTTTTCTTTGTCAAGAATACGCATAACAACTTTTTCGCCTTTTATTGTTGGTAGCGTAGAAACTCGACAATCTATAGTGGTTTTTCCGGCCGGAATTTGCATGCGTCCATCTTGGGGAATACGTTTTTCCGTTATGTCTAGATTGGCCACTAATTTTAAGCGAGAAATGATAGCAGAGTGTAGTTCCAGCGGAAAGGTTTCTCGTTCATGCAAAATGCCGTCAATACGTACACGAACCCTAAGAACAGAATCATCGGCCTCAACGTGAATATCACTTGCTTTGGAATGAATAGCATCTTGAATAAAATTATTAATTAATTTCTCTACGGAAGTATTTTGATTCATTGAAGCTTTATCAGGGGATAAAGTGGCCCCAATTGTCTTGGAGTCATCAGAAATTTTTCTTAAAATTTGTTGAATGTTTTCTTGTTTTTCATAGGCACTAGAAAAAGCAGCTTTATATGATTGAGAAGAACAGATGGCCACATCAAAAGGAATCTGTAAAAGGTCATTTAGTTTTACAAGAACAGTACTATCCACCACTGCCAAAAGCAATTTGTCATTTTCCATTTTTATTGGGAGGGCCTGAAATTCTAAGGCCATTTCTTTAGGAACAAATTTGACAACTTCGGCATCTACCACAACTTGATTAGGAGGAAGATATTTATGTTCGCTTTGTATGGCGGTGGCCCGAGTTAGATCTTCAGCAGTAATTTTTTTTTGCTTAAGCAAATAATCACCAATAGGGGTTTCTCGATCATCATGGCGATTTAATATCTTTATCAACTCTTCCTCCGTCAAAATACCGAGTTGAACAAAAATACTGCCCATGGGCCTTTTCTTATTTAGACGCATCGTTTTTTCCTAAGATTATCATAGTTATAAATTTAAGTTGGGAAAATAGTTATTTGAGGGGTTCGTTTTATTCGAAATTGCTTCTTCTAATTCGGTCAAAGCCTCAATTATAATTTTAATCTCCTTTTTGAAAAGATATAGCAGTTGTTCAATGTTTTTTAAGTTTGTCATGGTGCTATTGGCAGTGAGCGTCTCTAAACGCATTTTAAAAAAAAGCGCTGGGAATGCCACCAGATGTGCTCCGTTATCAGACTCATCTAACAATTTATCTAGAGCAGACACAAAAGCAGAAGTGGAGGGCGCCCCTCCATCAACCTTTCGCAGAGATTTTAAGGTGGAAAGAATTTTTTTACTCAACATAAGGACTGCCTGCATTTCTTCTTGGTGCCATTTGGCCGTCTGTGCTGAAGTTTTATCTGTTATAGCAAAAAAAGAATCAATGGTTCTACGATTTAATAAAATTAGTCCCAGAAGATGTCGGGCCATCAGATAAAAGAGATGATTAAAATTGAGGTCAGCGGAATCAATGATACGTTTATAAGTTATTCCCAAACTATCTCTTTCAACGATATAAAGACACTCTTCCGTAGAGATGGTGGGGGTAGTTGTCAGGTTAAAGAAAAAGCGAAGCGTCTCCAATAAATTGAGATGGAAAACAGAGTCGCTTATTTGATGAGACGTGGCGGTTAGAATAAGGTTGCCTTTTAAAGTGGTTTGTTGTTGGAAGGCATGTTTATAGTCAGTAATCACTTCTATTGCAGGTATCTCCAATAAATCCGCAAGATATTTTATTGGCCCCTCTGTTGAGAGTAGTAGATCCAAATTCAATAGTGTTGAAGGAAGGGATTTAAAATCATCTTCGATAATTATTAGCTGGCCTGTGAAGTGTCGGTTTAAAAGATGGGCCTTTTCTTTTTCTGTCTGGCAAGTGGCCAGAAGGACAGGGTGAGTAAACGAAGTGTTTAGAAGTAATTGCAGCACATTTTTCATGACAGCAGGCCGGGCAAAATTACAAGGTATGCCAATAAGCTTGGCATTATCTTTTTGATTGGCCAACTGCTTTCTTATTTTTCCAAATTTTAAATAAGCAATCTCATTGTTGGTTTCGTCAATGGCAATACCGTTGATACTATTGTTTTCCTTTCGACCTATTGTCTGTAGAAAAATATTTTGAAAGTGGATGGGTAGAGAAGGTAGTTGTGGCATTAGATCACTTAGTAGCATTAACCAGTTACTTGAATATTGAAGTTGGCCAGTTTTATCAAAATAGGTTCCATGTATTTTAGTATGATTATCTTTTAAGAAGAAAGATGATAGATAGGAACTTACTTTATCGTTAGAGAAGTTTATTATCTCATCCCAACTTTCTTCATATGCTGGCCCAAGTGCATCAAAAAAAGCGTCGTAGGCAAAGGCCTTGCTATAAATTAGCTTTTTATGTAGGGCCGTTATGGCCGCTCTATCAATGGTATAAATCTTATGAACATTATTTAAAATGGCAGCAGATGAATTGAATTCTTGATAGATCAACAAAGAAATCTGGGTATCGGGCGCTTGATAAATAATTGCATTTATCAAATGAGTGCTGGAAATAATTTCGTGATGGCCTTTTAGATTTATAAGAAGAATTTTTTTCATGGTAACTCTTCGGTTATCTGAGTGTCGATCCCCGTCATTTCATGAAGGGCGTAAAATAGAAAATCCATACTACCGAACTCTTCTTTTCTTTTGATATGAGAAGAAAGATTTTTGGCAAAATCAACCTGGCCAAGGAAAGAGGAGAGGTATTTTTTGACAATGGGCGATTTTGACTTGGAAACGATATTATCTAGTTTATCGCTTGCCTGATAGGTTAGTATGCCCTGATAGTAGTTGGTATCCTGATGGAAGGATTCTGGATAAAGAAGTATGGCCGGCCTGCCAATTAAAAAATCTATTGTTTCTTGCTGGGAAAAAAAATCATCGGCCGTGTGGGCGATAAACCAAGAGATGTTTTTACTATTTTTAGTTTTCTCATCAGAGAAATTATCAAATAGTTCTTTGTGCAGCTCAACTACACAAAGTTTGAAGTCATTTCCATGGAATTGGGCCATAACTTCCACCAATTCGGCCAAATGATACCCCTGGCCTAATCCTAATAGTAGAATATTTTTTTTGGCCTTTAATTCACGCAGATATCTACCAACAAATGCTTTTGCTTCGCGTTTTTGTTTTTCTTCGCGGGAGGGCCAAGGAATATTATTAGTTGTGGCCGATGTCATCTCTGACTCCTTCATTATGCACAATATAAAGAATAAGTGCTTTGCAGAAACTCGGCAATATCTTTACTTGAAGGCCCATTACTGCCTATCTATCGTCGGCAAATTTTTCCGCTTAGATAAAAATCTTGCAATTTATTTTTTATACAATTTAAATTTCGACACACTGATCTGCACCGATATCTGGAGCAAGGCCATCGCGCAATTCATTATCAACATCTACTGCGTTGGTATCGATAACACTACCTGACTCACTAAGCTCAGGAATGGAACAGGAGGCCAAATGGAGATTGCCGGAGGCCAAATTCGCAAACCAACTACTGCTGGCGGTAGTTACATTGGTAGTCAGTATACCACTAGCACTATCTCTTCTCGCTATTGCTTTATTTGTTAGGTTATTCGAGATCGTTGCTCCCGTGGTAGTTGAAAAACGATACTCAATGGCGTTAGCGTAGGCATTAGAGTGCGAAAAGAATAGAGTATTATTGTAAATTTGCACGTCGGCTCCACCTTCAAGCATAATTCCCACATCGTGCTCTGATCCACCAGGATGAGAGGAGAAAATCATATTGTTGCGAACAATTCCACCATGTATACGTAAAGTACTGCCAAGGCCCAATCCAATTCCTCTTGCGCAATTGACAATAGTATTTCTTTCAATAATATGTCTGGTCCCCGCATCACTGTTCCACATGTGGATAGCATGCTCGGCCAGTCCACCAACGTAGGTAACGTAGGCAACATCAGTGCGTTTTTTTCCATGGATGGGATGTCCTCCGCTACTTTCGCAATATATTCCTTCAAAATAGTTATCACTTATTTGCCAGCTATTGGTTGAGTGAGTGTCTATTCCTCCTGTGTAGCAACGAGTTCCTCCATATTGCGTACCATATCCCCACACATTTTGCCGTCCGATTGGGGTCATTATAAATTTTGAACAGGTTACTGATCCGCCATTAATTCTATTAGTATCACCCGGACTAGATTTTATAAATTGCTCGCCTCCATCTATTAAATGTACGTTGTGGATTTTAACATTATCGCTACCATTCCATAGGTGAATTAGATGGAAGATCGATCTTTTGATCGTTATATCCGCAATAGTTATCGATTGGGCCGCAACAGTTATTGGAGCAGTTTCTCCTCCTAAGTCAGAATAAGATGCATCAAGGATAACTTTCTCTGGATCTCCAGATGAGGATCGAATAGTAATTCCTGGTTTAGTTATGTAGATACCATTGTAATTACCGTTTTCAATAAAGGTGTAAGTTCCATCTGCCAGTAAAATAGTAGATCCTTCTTCTGCTGCAGAGATGACAGCACGCAAGGTCGTTTTAAGAGTACCATTATTGACGTATCCGGCGGTTGATGGAGAGAGTGTTATAATTTTCCCAGAATTGGTGGAGGTAACAATCTCCTCAGAGATTCCATGGCAAAAAGATTTAGATGTGCCGTTAGTTCCAACGTTCTCTTGATCATTTTCTTCATTGTTCACATCCACTTCTTCACCCTCTGATGTTGGTGGCATGGTTGAGAGTTCTTCTCCGATTTTGGTTGCCTCTTTGCAGCCAACAGTTGTTAAAATGGTGATGCCGGTAACTATAAGGACAATTAGCGTTAAGTTTTTCATACCTTTTCTCCCGAGGGATATATAGGAACATTTTAGTCGCTATGGTAATTATAGATCGGCGCTTAAGTAGCTCTTAGGATTTTATGAAAAATCAAAATAAAATAGAAAAACCCTAAAAATATCAGCTAGATATCAATGCTGGTCAGATGGCGAGGATTGTTGTGTGCTGCCAACAAATGTGGGCATACAAATCTGGAGAATGATCAAAAACTATAACAAAATACCGCTAAGAAATAATTTGGCAGCAGAAAAATAGATCACCAAACCAGTCACATCAACAATTGTTGCTACAAAGGGGGCGGAGGCCACTGCCGGGTCTAGCTTAAAACGTTTTAAGATAAAGGGCAGCATTGAACCGGTAAGTGTTCCCAACATAACAACCCCAATTAGACTAACTCCGACAGTTAGAGAAACTAGTCCATAGTGGTGGCCATAGAGCGATTCCTTGTTAGGCCAAAAGAATACCCGCATTATTCCTATTATTCCTAAAAAAAGTCCCAGCAAAAGGCCGGAAAAGGTTTCTCGAACAAAGACTCTCCACCAATCTTTTAGTCTTACTTCATCCAAGGCCAATGCGCGCACGATAAGAGTAGAGGCCTGAGATCCTGAGTTTCCGCCACTACTGATGATAAGAGGGATGAATAGGGCCAATAAAACGGCCTTGGCAATTTGATCTTCAAAGTGAGTCATGGCCGAAGCGGTAAGTGTCTCTCCCGCAAAAAGAACCACTAGCCAACCTGCGCGTTTTTTGAACATTTCGAAAAAATGTACTTTAAGATATGGTTCCTCTAAGGCCTCCATACCTCCGATTTTTTGAAAGTCTTCAGTGGCCTCCTCTTCTAATACATCCACCACGTCATCAATGGTAATAACCCCTTTCATTTTTCCAGAATCGTCGACAACCGGTAAGGCCAGATGTTCTGTTTCCGCAAAAATTTTTGCCATCTCTTCTTGTTCAATATTTTCGGGAATAGTGATTAAGTTTGGCCGCATCGTCATGATGTTATTAATTGACTCATTTCCTTTGGCGGTGAAAAGCTCACGCAAGGTGAGTGCTCCCACGAGAATTTGATTACTATCAATGACGTAGGCATAGTAGATTGTTTCTAAATTTGCCTGGGTTTGGGCGCGAAGATATTTGAGCGCCTCTTCCACAGTCATGTCTGCCCGAAGACGAGCGTAGCGGGAGTTCATTAATCCTCCAGCAACATCCTCCTTATAGGCCAATAGGGCATTAACCTCTGTCTTGGTCCAGTTATCCAAAGAAGTGATAAGTTCATTTTTTTCTTCTGGCGATAATTCTTGTAGGAGGTCAACCAGATCATCAAGTGGTAATAACTTGGCCAGTGAAGTTCGAAATTTAGGAGGAAGAAAAGTGAAAACATGCGCTTGATCAGTGGAAGAGAGGCAGAGAAAAAACTCTTGCGCCGTTATTTTGTCCAATGCTAAAAAATGTTCCTCATACTCTTTAGGAGAAAGGGCCTTCCAAGATTCAATAAGCTCATCAACACGTTGATCTAGGCCATCGGCGTCACTGACCATACCCGACTCCTTATTTTCTTTAGACAAAATAACAAAGGTAAGCTGGTTATATAAGAGATAAAAAATAAGTCAATAGGACATTTTAAAATTATAGAATCATAGGAAAAATTACTATGTCACGGCAAAGGCCCTAAAAACTTTTTTAATAGAGAGGATAGTTCTTCGAGCACAAGCGGTTTTGGGAGTGCCCCTTTAAATCCATATTGGGAAAAATTACGCATTATTGGGGAATAATCGTCTCCACTAGATACTATTGCCGTAATTTGGGGATTGAGAGATAGCAGTTTTTTGATTGTCTCGACACCTCCCATCCCATTATTAACATATAAGTCCAAAATGGCCAAAGCATAGGGTGCATTATTGGCCAACGCCTCTTGGTATTTGGCAATGGCCTCCTCTCCATTTTTAACAATTTCAACGTCAAATCCTAGTCCGGTAATAACTCGCTTGGCGATGATTTGCACCAGTTCTTCATCGTCCATGAATAGGATTGTCTGTTTTTGTTTGTTTTGGGCCATAAACTAATTATCTTCAATGGTAATTGCTCATTGACAAAAAATATAGACTCAATCACTCTTAGAGTACAAAAAACATCCAAGGAGTTACTATGGCCGCTAATTATGGGGATCTCGAAAGAGCAGAGGAAGAGATAAATAGTTTTCTTATGGACGTTGATGCTGAGCTGATCCCATCGAGAATTAGCTTGGCCGATAAAATTGACCTACTTATTGAAGAGTGTCAGTCACTTTTTTTTGAGAATATGATTTTCAATATAGCTATGGAGCATAAATTAGAAATAAACGATATCGAATATCTTTCTGAACTAATGCAAGATGCTGCCGAGGACGGAGGCGAGGATTTTGAAGTTTCAGAGGAAGGATTGCAATCCATTATCGAACAAGTGCGCAAGAAGAAAAAAGTGGATAACAAACATTAATATTATGCTTGTCTAGCACAGATTAATTACTGCACGAACACAGGCCTCAATACCTTCTGCTAGCTCATGTATGCGAGAGTTGCCATGCATATAGGCAGGAGTTGTTACGATCTTTAAATTTTTGTCAACATGCACTTCGGTAACTTTTTTTATAAAATGCTTGGCCCCCATTTTTTCAACAGTGGCAATGGTGTCAGGGTCATCTCCAACAGTCACTTCCACGCCTTTATTGCCAAAAACTAAGGATAAAATGGCCGGAGAGATACAAATGCCGCCGATTGGTTTTTTTGCTTCATGTATTTTTAGCAGCAGGTTTTTTACCGAAGGAATTACCTCCGCATTGGCCCCGGCAAAAGCAAAATTACATAAGTTTTTTGCTGCACCAAAACCACCAGGCAGAACTAGAGCGTCTAGTTGATTATGATCAATTTTGGCAAGATCTTCTATTTTTCCTCTGGCGATTCGCGCAGATTCGACGAGAATGTTTCTTGGCCTTGCTTGGGCATCTTCTTTTTTACTGAGATGATCAATCACATGATGCTGATTGGCATTTGGCGCTATAATTATTGCCTGAGCGTTTAGCTTGTCTATTGCCAGTAAGGTGAGCACCGCTTCTGTAATTTCGCTACCATCAATATGCCCACAGCCGGCCAAAATAACACCAATTTTTTTCATATATTGCACTCCCTTTTTCTTCTTCGTTTGTAGCGGTCTGACGATTTTATTATGGCCGATTATATAGCATAAAAATTAATTTTTCATCGTATTCTTCCGAGAGGGAGTAGAAATTGTTCTTTTATTGGGGGAGTTATGAAGTTTAAAGTCATAGAGCGTCGCCAGATATTGCTTGTTAATCCCAAATTCCAATTAAGATTTATCGGGTATATGACAGTTGGATCTTTTTTTTCGTTACTGGTCTTTTACTTTTCAGACATCTATTTTTTTTACTCTTTAATGCAACATGGAAAAGATTTTAATCTACCGCCTGATCATATTTACTTCCACTTGATAGCACAGCAACAGGGATTGATGCATAATATTTTTTGGGTAAGTCGTTTGGTTATTTTTGCGTTTTTTATTCTTTCAGGACTCTATCTCTCGCATCGGATTGCCGGCCCACTATATAATTTAACCAGGCACCTAAAAAAACTGGCCCAAGGGGAGCAGGTTCGTCGTCTGAGCTTTAGAAGGAGGGATTTTTTTCAAGAAATTCCAATGGCCCTAAATGATTACGTTGATTCTTTGCACCAATTGGAAGTGCGTGAGGATCATGATAATAAGCACCATGAGAGTGATGAAGCAGATAGAATTGCCAGCTAATGGTTGTTTTCTTTTAGTCTTTGATTTAGTTCTTTAAGAGATTGTTTCCAGTTTTTTTTTGCATTGCCGCTTGCTGTGTCCCCTTCACCTGTCTCATCTTCTTCGTTTATATTTTGGACTTTTTTTAGTTCGTTAGCACTTTTCATAAAATCTAAAAAAGTTTTTCGGTCTTCGCTAGATAGCATCGCAAAAAGTGATTCATCCATAATATCCTTTCGCTCCTCTAGTCCCTTATTTTGCTTGTCGACAACAGAAATAAAATGCTCTTTGGGTAACATGGTGGTTATTTTTTTTGTGGCAGAATTGTTAATGTCAATTTCTCCCTTTAGTAGCGCAATTTGAACAATTTTTTCTAAGTCCTTATTAGTTCGCATGTTGGCCAAAAGTTCAGTGCCGCGAATGCCCATGGAAACATTATCACCAACTTCAATTTTAATTTCTCCAGGACGAGATTTATTTGGAAAGTTTGCGCGTAATTGTCCGGAGACAAATTTATAGATGGTTTTTCGTTCTTTTTCTTTGGTAGTTGATGATTCGGTGAATTGAAAAATTGATTTTGGGCCAATAGTGAAGACGCTATCATCAATAAGATTCATCTTAATCTTAACGATGGTGGCCTCGGCGGTTTTAACGCTATCCCCGGCCATTATTTTATCCTGTAGTCTAAGTGGTTCTTCTGCATTATTTGCATTAATGCGGATGGCCTCACCACGTATAAGCACAACTTTACCAAGATAAGTAGGAATCGCTGTTGCGGTGTTAGGGTCTAGTTTAAAATCTTGGGCGTAGTTTATATTGGAAAAAAAAACGATGACAAAAAAGACGACAATCGTGAATTCCTTTTTCATAAAACTATCCTTAATCACTGATAACGATTTTTTTTAATATACAAACAATGATTAAGGATATTATTTATAAAGTCAAATTAGGTGATAATTTTGATGATTTGAACAAGGCGACTAGAACCCATCTGGGGCACGAGTTATTTCCATTAAATCAAAGGAACCCGGGGCCTTTTTGATGAGAACCGATTCTATTTCTTCCGCATAGATAATTTCTCCAGAAAGAAGGGCCACTTGATCCATTCCTTCTAATTCTTTTATCGTAGCGCATTCTCCGCTTTCCAACTTTGCTGATAGAATGTCTCCGTCATAAGTTTTAATTGCGGCCACTTTACTCTCCTCGCTCCAAGGAGATTGTTCATGAATTTTGGCACTAAGCGAAGTTGAGAGTATAGTCGCGGTTACTAGGGCAAGAAGGTAAATTTTTTTCATAAAAAGATCCTTTTAAGTTATAAAGCATTACTTTCCTTAGTAATCATCTGTTAGAACTCAACTCCATTTCGAGTTCGTTACTGTAGTTCGTAGTTCAATTGTTATGCCAGAAGAGAGTGCTGATAACTTATCGTTTTGACAGTTTTTGTTAGTAAAACAAAAAGATCGCTTTGGCCTCAGTGCGTTTTGTCACTAGCGGACTGACGCTTGACGAATTAAGGTTGCCGCAATGGTGTCTAGGGGGCAAACCGCAGAATGGGCCCCAATCTCGATAGTAACTCTGGGCATACCAAATACTATTGATGTTTTTTCATCTTGGGCAATATTAAACGCCCCTTTTTGCTTCATTTGTAACATTCCTGCAGAACCATCTTTTCCCATACCTGTGAGAATAACCCCAATGGCATATTTTCCTGCGGCCTGGGCAACAGAAGTGAATAGGACATCTACGGAAGGGCAGTGGCCAGAAACTTTTTCTCCCTCAAAACATTTAACGTGATAATCTCCCGGCCGCCCGTGTACCGCCATTTGAAAACCACCTGGAGCAACTAAGACCTTCCCGGGCATTACGCGATCACCGTCTTGCGCCTCCACCACGTGGAGATCGCATTGGTCGTTAAGAGTTTGAGCATAACTTTTAGTATAACCGGCCGGCATGTGCTGTGTTATTACAATGCCGGGCATATTATGGGGAAGGCCACTTAAAATGCGTTTTGTGGTCTCTAGTCCGCCAGTGGACACGCCAATAGCAATAATTTTATTTCCATCAACATTGGATAAGGCCTCTGGTTTTATCGCTGGTGTATTTTGCCGCTGTTGCATGAGATGGATAATATCAACATGAGCAGCAATTTTAATTTTTTCTCTTAACTCATCCATTACATCATCTAGTCCCCCTATGATATCTCCTTTGGGTTTACTAATAAAATCCACCGCACCCAGCTCAAGGGATTTCATAGTAATACTACTTCCTTTTTTGGTTAGAGAGCTAACCATTACTACGGGGATCGGATATTGAGGTAGTAGTTGTCGAAGAAAATCTACTCCAGTCATTTTGGGCATCTCTATATCCAGCGTCAGAACATCTGGACGAAGCTCTAGAATTTTATCTTTAGCATCAAAAGGATCTTTTGCCGTACCAATTACTTCTATTTCCGGATCGTCCTGTAACTGTTTTTGGATGATGTGTCTTACTACAGAGGAGTCGTCAATAACTAAAACTTTAATCTTATGCTGGGCCATGCTTGCTCCTATTTTTTTCGATATATTCCTGGCGCAATATATTCAAAAAGAGAATTTTTCCTTCCGAGTGTTTCGGTATTGCTTATGAATAGATATCCATTCGTTTCTAAATTTTTATAAATATTTTCTACAACATGATTAATCATTTCGAGATCAAAATAAATCATAACATTGCGACAAAATATAATGTGAAACCGTTGTTTAAATGGATATGTTTTGGTTTTTAAATTAAATTTTCTAAAAGTTACTTCTTTGGCAAGAGAGGCCTTTATTTTATAGGTGTAGTCGTTGATAGGAGAAAAGTATTTTTTTATGGCGTCTTTTTTTAAATAAATCATTCGGTCGGAGGGATATATACCTGCGATGGCCTCTTCTAGGGCCGTGGTCGAGAGATCTGTGGCCAGAACTCCAGATCTCCAGTTACTGTAATCCATATCTAGATAGTCTCTAATTGTCATGGCCAGAGAATATGCCTCTTCCCCAGAAGAACAGGCCGCACACCAAATTCGCAAATCCAGAGAATTCTTTTGTCGCAATTCTCTAACTAGAGGTGGATAAACATTTTTTAGAAGAAAATCAAAATGAGGTTCTTCCCTATTAAAATAGGTGAAATTAGTGGTGACGGCGTTAGCGATATCGTTAATTATTCCGTGGGTAGTATCTGAATCAACTTTTAAAAACAGTTCATGAGCATTAATGCAGTTGTGTTTTGCTAGCAGAGGACGAATTCGTTCTTCTACGGTAACAGCTTTGTCGGGACGTATATATATTCCGAAATAATTTTTTATTAGTTGTTCTAATGTTTGCAAAATAGGATTATTTAAATGATTAATAATTTTTTACTCCATCACTAATTATCTGGTGGCCAGAGATTGTTCTTGTTCTTGTATCTTTTCCATTAGCGATGCAACATCCAAAATCAGTCCCACCTCGCCATCTCCTTGAATAGAACATCCAGAGATTCCTTTAATGTAGTTTAAATTTACTTTCTCAAAGTAACTGGGTAAACTTTTGATAATGGTCTGATGTTGTCCAAGCAATTGATCAACCAGCAAGGCAATAGTTGAGCCGCGACTTTCTAAGACCATTAAGACACCTTCTTCGATTTTTTCAGTAGCGTGCGTTATCTTGTGTACGTTGTGTAGGCGAACAATTGGAATCATCCTTTTGCGAACTTTAATAAGTTCTTGTCCTTGTACGATTTGATCTATCTCTAAATTTTTTGCCTTAATAGTCTCAGTAATGGAATCTATTGGAATAGTATATTTGATTCCACCACAGTTTACCAACATACCGTCAATAATTGCTAAGGTTAGGGGAATTTTTATTGTAAAGGTAGTTCCTACTCCAACTTTGGTATCGATAGTAACTCGGCCTTTCATTTTTTGAATGTTTTGCATTACGACATCCATGCCAACACCTCGGCCGGAAATATCGGAAACTTTTTCTGCAGTGGAAAAACCAGGGGCAAAGATCAGACGATATACCTCTTGATCAGTCATTGAAGAGCCGTCATGATTAATGAGTCCCATTTCGTGTGCTTTGGCGGCGATTTTAACTCTATCAAGTCCGCGGCCATCATCGCTAACAATTATCCATACCTCTCCAGATTCATGGATGGCCCCGACTTTAATAGTTCCAAACTTAGGTTTTCCCAGACCGACACGAACTTCCTCGCTTTCGATCCCATGATCAACACTGTTGCGTAACATATGAAGGAGTGGATTATTAATTACGTCAATTAGAGACTTATCTACCTCAGTAGATTCTCCAAAGAATTCTATCTTAACTTTTTTATTAGTTTTTTTACTTATATCATGAACGATACGAACCATTTTCTTAAACATGGAAGAAACAGGGATCATGCGCATGGCCATTGAGGTATCCTGTAATTCGGCAAGAACTTTAGTGAAAAAATGAAATGATTTTTTTAGATTTTCTCCATTCTTCGTATTGAAATCTATGTCTTTGTGAATCATGGTTTTGGCGATTAATAATTCTCCGACTATGTCATTAAGATAATCCAATTTGACAGTGTCGATTCTAATATCTTTTTTTGCCATCCCAGCTTCCGAGGATGGATTATTGGAACCATCTCCGGTGCTAGTATTTTTGTCACTAAAACTTAAGTTAATATCTTCAATCTTAAGTTCAGATGCTTTGGCAGCAAAATCAGCAACACTACTATGGTTTAGATAGCGTTCGATCATGCGCAGACCACTTTTATTATTCCATCTGTCGAGGTCATTTTTATTGGATAGCTCGAATCCCTCCTGCAAAATATCCACAATGGTTATCAAATCTTCCACAGCATTTTTGGTTATGGGAATGGTGTTATTAATTAATTCATCTATAAGAGTTTCAATTTTGTGAGAAAAAATTTCTAGTAAGGAAAAATTGAAAAGGCCGAAGTTCCCCTTGAGTGTATGGACGGAACGATAGATGTCGCGTAGTAAGTCAATGTTTTTAATGTTACTAACAAAACTCATCAAATTATTTTCAATGTCTTCTAGTAATTCTTTTACTTCTGTTTGAAAAATTTTTATCGATTCATCGTCCATTTTAGAAGTTGGGGCTTCAACATTTTTTGCCTTGGAAGTTGATGCCAGTGAATCCAAAACATTTTTATCTAATCCCTTTTCTGCGACTAATTCTTTCAGCGATTCTAGGGCCGCATCATTAATAATTCCTCCAATGTTTTCGGCCTTTGTGGAGGTTTCTGGCTCGGATGTGGCAATCGGATCTCGTTTTATCTCAGGGGATAAGACGACATCTGGAGCACTAAGGCCATGAATCAAAGCTTCTAATTCACGAATAAAACTTGCCGCCTCGGTTTCGAAACCACCATCACTATGATGTTCCATTACTGCCGATAGTGTTTTTCTTAAATAATCAAAAAACTTAATAAGGATATCTACATCGATATGTCGAGAGCTATGTTCATTGGTGCGAATAAGTGACAGAAGATTTTCTGCGGCATGAGCAACTTTTGAGATGTTGTTAAAATTAAAACATCCAGCGGTTCCCTTTATATTGTGCACTGGACGAAAAAGAGAATTTGCCAGACCTTGGTCTATTACCTTTGACGCAATTACCAACGGCTCTACATCGTCAAGCATCTCGACCGATTCAAGAATAAATTCTTCCACTAGCTCATAATCAATTTCATCGTTGGCCATATTTTACTCCAATAATGCTAATATCTTCCAAAATCATTATCATTTAAATTAACTTTAATTTCATGTTCTTCGTCGGAGACAGTTCGATTGGTAGGTTGCAAATTGATTGTTTGAATTGATTCTAATTTGCTTTTATTTTGTCCGGATGCCGTTCGACTTTTTTCTTCGGCCGTCTTTTTAGGGATTGGTGGTAACGGCTGAGTTGTTGTTTTTTCCAGTTTTTTAACTGGTGAATTGGCGGAAGTTGTTTTACTAGTTAGCGGTTTGGCCACTACATTGCGAGGAGCATTTTTAACAGTTTGGCGGCCATCCATTTTTTTTGGCAGGGCGGACCTGATGTCATTAATGCTGGCCACAAAGTTTTGTGCCTTTTCTAGAAGTGTAGAGATCAAATTAGCAGAATCTTGTGCGTATGTTTTATTTTTGCTAGTGATAGATTCTATATGTTTCATTCCTAAATTAACTTGATCTACACCCATGGCCTGCTCTTTTGAGGCGGTAGCAATTTCACCGATTAAATTATTTATATTATCTATTCCGCTAACAATTTCTTTAAGGTAACCGGCGGTAGTTTGAGAAATAGTAGAGCCGTTTTGGGTTTTAATAGTTGAATCTTCAATTAATTGGGTTGTTTCTCTGGCCGCTTCAGCACTTCTTGCCGCAAGGTTTCGTACCTCATCGGCAACTACCGCAAATCCTTTTCCATGTACACCCGCTCTTGCGGCCTCAACGGCGGCGTTAAGTGCCAAGAGATTAGTTTGAAAAGCAATTTCATCGATTACTTTTATTATTTTTGAGATATTTTTGCTAGCACCAATAATGGCAGACATGGCGCCCAACATGCTCTCCATATGACTTGCACCAATGGATGCTTTCTCTTTTACATTTAAACTTAATTCGCGTGCGCGAGAAGCATTGGCGGCATTACTATTTATTTGCCCTCCTATTTGAGTCATTGAGGCGGACATCTCTTCAAGCGAAGTAGCGTTTTGTCCTGTTCCGCTGGCAAAATTCTTTGTCGTATCAAATATATTTTGGGTTATTTGAAAAATCTCTTCTGCTACAACCTGGGTGTTGTTCTTCTTTTGAGCGATACTTCCCTTTATTCTTTTAATTTGATGGTGCATGGCCTCTAAATCTACCTTCTCGGTTTTAACACTGGAGACGGAAAAAATCTCATCTTCAAGTCCACCAAGTTCGTTATATATTGGCAAAAGGTTAGAATGCAAAAGCTGCTTGACCTGTTCGGGGGCCTGCGAACTAGCTTGGGACAATTTTTCTAGCAGTTTAAAAAGGGGAGTGGCTATTTTACTAAGATCAGTTTTACTTAGTCGTTCTAACATTGCCAAATGATCAGTATGAGAAGTACTGCTGAGGGCATTGCTTAAGTAGTTGGCCAAAGAATTTAATGCCAAATTATTTTTTTTCCGTAAAAAATAATAAGTTCCGCCAATTGAGCAGATCGCGATGATGAACATGTAAAGGATCCCGCTGGAATAGGATAAACAGTTGACAGATATTGGGGACATTGATTACTCCTTGTTTCTATTAATTGTGCTATTACGCTGGATCGATTTGTTCATGATGCTTATTGCTATTTTCCAAGGTTTTCTCTAAAGGGTCGATCCCATCAAATTCCAAATCTTGTTCCTTAACTTGTTCGATGGTGCTCATTTTTTCCAGATAATTATGCTCTTTGCTTTCGATATCTTTTTCACTTAAGTCATACAATAGTTTGGCGACGTCAACTATGGTTTTGACGGAATCACTTATCCTAGCAATATTGGCCACAAAGCGACTAGCAATAGTAGAACTTACTTTGGGCCGTGGTTCTATTTTGGACAGAGGAATTCGCATTACCTCGGTAACTCTATCTACAATTATGCCAACATTAATTTCTTCGTGTTGAACCACCACAATGCAGGTACGGTCATCATATTCCATGGAACTTAGGCCCAGGCGCGTTCTAAAATCGATTACGGGAAGAATTTTTCCACGTAAATTAGCAACACCTTTGATGAAGGAATAGACGCTCGGAATTGGAGTTATGGTGGAGATGCGAATTATTTCGACTACGCTGCCGACGTCAATGCCATAGGATTCTGTTCCAATGGAGAATGTTAAATACATATTACTTTGCTCATCAACTATATTTTGGGCCGGGCGAGATAGCTTACTATCTTCCTTTGATTTTTTTTCAGCAGATTCTTTTTTCATAGTTTCCTTGATAAGTTTAATATTGTGATAATGACATTAGTATAGCATGCTATTGATTGACGTCGATTTTTGAATACCTGGGAAAACTTTTCTGGTGGATGTAATAAAAATGGATGATAAAAAAATAATTTTTTTCGTTGGAGGAGGAAGTGGTGGCCATGTAATGCCGGCAGTTGCACTTATAGAATCTTTAAAAAAAGATAGCAGGTACAATATAAAATACGTGGGCAGCGCTACTGGCATTGAACGAAAAATAGTCACAGATCTAGCAATCGATTACCATATAATTTCGGTTGGTAAGCTACGTCGCTACTTGTCTATGCAAAATATTCTAGATGGTTTTAAAATTATTTTTGGTTTTTTTCAGTCGCTCAAAATATTGTTTCCGTATAGCAGACAAAATTGTTTGGTTTTTTCCACCGGGGGATTTGTTTCTGTTCCATTCGTATTAGCGGCCTATGTAACAAGAAAGAAAATTTTTATCCATGAGCAAACTAGTCGAGTCGGTTTGGCCAATAAAATTGCCTCTTATTTTGCGGATAAAATTTTTATTACTTTTGCGAAATCTCAAGATTTTTTTCCAAGTCAAAAAACTTTTCATTTGGGGATGCCTTTGCGAGATGCCTATTTCCTTCCAACTAATTTTAAATTTACACTCAAAGGACAAAGCTTTAGTGACATGAAAAGGCCAATGCTTTTTGTTTCCGGAGGTGGTAATGGCTCAAAACTAATAAATGACATGATAAAAAATAATCTAGATTGGATGTGTAGAGATTATTTGGTGGTACATCAAGTTGGTGGGCAGTTTATTTCTGAGTTTTTGAAAATTGACTTGGCCAATTATATTGCGGTCGACTTTTTAAAGGATGAGATGATTGAATTTTTGAAAATGGCCAGCGTAATAATTTCTCGGGCGGGGGCCGTAACAGTCTATCAAATTATGACATTAAAAAAGTGTGCTGTTTTTATTCCTCTTAAGATTGCTCAAAAAAATGAACAATTTCATAATGCCAAAGAAGCACAGAAAGTTACTGGGTCGGTTATACTTGAGGAAGGGCAGGTCGAGAGTTGTGATTTAAAGAAAATAGTAGCAGAGGTTCGTCAAAAAAATGAAGCAAGTATGGCGCATGGTTTTACGTTAAATGTTCGCGATAATCCAAAGCATGCGTTAGTGGCAGAAATTCATTCGGCCTTTTAGTTATGCTTTATTTAAAAACATAACCTCTAGATTTAATTGTTTTTATTCTCTCAGAAAAAGGAGAGAGTTTTTTGCGCACATTAGATAGGTGAGTATCTATGTTTTGCATTTGTACCTTGGTGTCGTTCCAAATATAATCAGAGATAAAATCGCGAGAGAAAATTTTATCGCGATTGCTTACAAAAAGATGAATAATCTTAAATTCTATGGGAGTTAGTGAGACTTCTCTTCCATCAAGAATAACTTGCTGCTTATTGCAGTTTAACTCAAAATTATCAAGTTTTATTAAAGTTTCCTGATTAGCATAGGCCACTTTGCTTTTTATGATTTTGTTTTTTACTCTGGCAATTAACTCCTCTATCGATACTGGCTTGATGATAAAATCATCGGCCCCCATGGACAAGCCTTTTACTGCTATTTCTGTAGAGTTCATTCCGGTTAAGAAAATTATTGGCAGTGTGGGGAAATCAACCCTGACCACTCTATAAACTTCAAAGCCATCCATTACGGGCATATTTACATCTAAAATCAGAAGATCCGTTTGATTATTTTTTAAAAAAGGAGAGACCTTTTGTGGCTCGCAAATGCAAGTAACACGGAAGTGTTGGCCTAGCATCTGCTCATAAAGATCAAGAATATCTGGTTGGTCATCAACAATTGTTACATGCATAACCGCTACATTAAACCATATAACCCAATAAACTACAAATTATTCGGTATAGTATATTCCCTGGTAGAGTTTTTTTACCAGCATCTTTTTTTCCAGTTCTTGGTAAAAAAAAGACATGGCCTTATCCCAAATGGGGGCCCTTAGAATAGCAGGAGGAGATTCGGCAAATAGACGTTGAATAACAATTCTTGGTGATAAGTTTGATAAAAAATCGACAATCATGCTCAGGTATTGTTGGTAGGTTAAAAGTGGAAAGGGATTAGTCTGGAAAATTTCGTGAAGGGGAGTTTTTTCTAAAACATGTAGCTGATGAATTTTTACAAAAGTTATAGGAAGTTTAGACAAAAATTTTGCAACAGAGATTGGATAATCGGGACTATTATCCCAGGGTAATCCAAAAATAAGATGAGTCCCGGTGTTAATATTATGTCGCTGCGCTAAATTTAGGGCGGAAATAAAATCGGCCACGCTATGGCCGCGGTTTATTTTTAACAGAGTATTATCCGCTATAGATTCTAGGCCCAATTCCAGCGTTATATCATAGTGTTGATTTAGTTCGGCCAAATATATCATAAGCTTTTCATCAACACAGTCGGGACGTGTTCCAATGGCCAGCCCACAAACTAAGGGGTGGGCCAATGCTTCTTCATATATTTTTTGCAAAACAGGCAGTGGTGCATAGCTATTGCTATAGGTCTGAAAATAAACGATGTATTTATTTGCCTTATATCGGCGTAAGGATGTTTTGATTCCGTGATTGATCTGGTCGGTAATAGACAATCCTTCCAAATGTTGAGGTGGCCCAAAAGATTCGTTGTTACAATAAATACAGCCTCCCTTGCCTTTTGTTCCATCACGATTAGGACAGGTAAAACCACCAATGACGGTAATTTTTTGCACTCTTTCCCCATATTTTGCTTTTAAATATTGGGTGTATTGATTATAGATATGGGCCATATAGATATTAACTTTGTATAATTTATAGTAATAGGCAAGTAACAATTGAGGTTTATTGTGAGTGAGATATTGGATATTGAAAAGTTAAAAGAGAAAATTGCTCATTTTGCGCAGGAGCGGGATTGGCAGCAATTTCACAATCCAAAAAATTTGGCCATGGCCTTAACTGTGGAGAGTTCAGAATTGATGGAAATTTTCCAATGGTTGAATCTAGAAGAAGCGGCAAAAATTTGTGATGATCCAAATAAAAAAATAGAAATTGAAGATGAACTTTCGGATATATTAGTTTATGTGGTTCGCTTGGCCGGAGTTTTAAATGTAAATTTGCCTAATGCCATAGAGAAAAAAATGAAAAAAAATGCGCTAAAATATCCCGCCGAATTAGTGAAAGGTAGCGCCAAAAAATATTCTGAATATAAAAATAGAAAGTAGTCAAAATGTTGCAAATTAATAAACTAACCAAAAGCTTTGCGGATAAACTTCTTTTTGATCAGATGGATTTTACTATAGGTAGCGGTGAAAAGATTGGCCTGGTGGGTAGAAATGGTAGCGGAAAATCCACGTTATTTAAGATTATCACCCACCAGTTAGGTTATGACGATGGAGAGATTATTCGGCCTAATAGCTACAAGATCGGTTACCTTGAGCAGCATATTTCATTTACTTCAGCGACGGTATTGGCAGAAAGTTGTACGGCCTTGCATTATGATGAGAAATTTGATGAATATTTAGCTGAAAAAATTCTCTTTGGACTTGGTTTTACCAAAGAAGATATGCAAAAAGATCCCCAAAAATTTTCGGGTGGTTTTCAAATTAGAATTCAGTTAACCAAGGTTTTGTTGCAAAAACCTGATTTACTACTTTTGGATGAGCCGACTAATTATCTGGATATCATTAGTCTACGTTGGTTGGCCGGGTTTATAAAAAAGTTTGATGGAGAGGTGTTAATCATTTCCCATGATCGCCAGTTTTTGGATGCCGTAACTACGCATACTGCCATGCTCACTAATAAAAAGATTAAAAAGATCGAAGGACGTTTTGCCAAATTACAGGCGCAAATGCGAGAAGAAGAAGAGATTTTAAAAAAGACACAGAAAAATCAAGAAAAGCGTGTAAAGGAATTAGAACAATTCATCACCAGATTTAAAAGTAAGGCATCGAAGGCCGCGCAGGCGCAATCAAAAATGAAGATGCTGGCCAAAATGGAGGTAATTGAGCGCGTTGAGGGAGAATCAAATTTTAACTTTGATTTTAACTATCGGCCCATCAGTTCCAAGTTTATTGGGGATATTAAGAATTTATCTTTTCACTATCCGGCCAGTGACAAAGTATTAATTAATGATTTGAGCTTTTCTATAAAAAAAAATGACCGCATGGCCATTATTGGAAAAAATGGCAAGGGAAAAACAACGCTTCTGAAATTGTTGGCCCAGCGCCTTTCTCCCTCGGCCGGTGATGTTTCCCTGGCCTCTGATGTTAAGATTGGTTTTTACTCACAAATTGTTACGGAAGAGCTAGATGAGAATGCAACTATCGTAGAAGAGATTGCTTCTGCTAATGAAGATTTATCAATTGCTCAGATTAGAAATATATGTGGAATTATAATGTTCGAAGGAGATGATGCTTTTAAGTTAATAAAAATTTTATCCGGTGGAGAAAAAAATCGAGTGTCGTTGGGAAAAATTTTGGCCAGTAATATTAATTTACTGTTGTTGGATGAACCGACCAACCACTTAGATGTTGAGTCTGTTGATGCCCTGATTTCGGCATTAGAGCGCTTTCCAGGGGCCGTGATGCTAGTATCGCACGATGAAATGGTCTTACGCAAACTGGCCACTTCCTTGGTGGTATTTACGGAAGAAAAAGCAGAATATTTTTTGGGAAATTATGATGATTTTTTAGTTAAAATCGGTTGGCCGGAAGAGCGTGATCAAGGGGATAAAAAAAATAAGACAGTGGACTATAGAGCGTATAAACAGCAGAAGGCCGACCTGATCAAGGAGCGGTCGCAGATCATCTTGCCACTAAAAAAAATGATAGAGCAAATTGAAGCAGAAATTATTACGTTAGAAAAAAAATTGGAAGTGGCCAACCAAAATTTGCTGCGGGCATTATCGGAAAAAAAAGGTGAAGAGATCTCCAACTTGTCCAAAGATATAGGCCTAATGGAAAAGAAGATTAATCAGCATTTTACTGAATTAGAAAGCGCCAGCAATCGATTGTCTGAGGCGGAAAAAAAATATGAACTACTTTTGAGCGCTCTCGAAGGTTAATTCGAAGGCCAAAAAGAGAGTTCTTTGCGATTTACTAAAGTTATTGTCGCTGGCCAAAAAGATTATCTGACTTCCGTTGGGAAGTTTGGGGCCCAAACAGATGGCCTCAATATTGTCTAATCGTGGAAAGTTTTTATCGAGCAGAGGAACGATCTCATCTAAATCTAAAATGAGGCGCTTGGTGGTGGTGGTGTTGGCCACTCCTTGGATACTCATTTGGCCCGAGATATCGTTGGCCTTTTGAGTATCAATATGAGTGTGAAAGACGCGAATAAAGTTGCGTTTCATCGTATCATTCCAACTGCGTTCGAGAGTTATTATTTCCTTCTCGTTTATGGCAATCATATCAACCAGTCCATTATCGCCCTCAATTGCCGGCAAATTATCAGGATTAGGCATTTTTTCTATACGGTATTGGTACTCGGGCCCGTAAGAGAGATTGTAGTTATTGTCATCTTTATTGGCCAATTCCATGCGAATTAAGCGAATAGGCCCATCGTTATTTATATCGACCAGTGGCCCATCTTGTTTTAGTGGCTGCTCATTTCCGCTCCAAAAGACATTACTATTACCCATTTTAGAAAGAGGTTCCCACACTAAGTTTTTACGAACTCCACTACCTTCTTGACTTATAAATTTTGCCGGGAGAGGCCATCTCTGTTTTAAGAGTCCATCTTTGCCAAATAGCAACATTTCTGGTTGAACCTTGTTGTTAGGATTGGCCGGATCATCTTTTAGCATTCCCTCCGAAGAGAGGAGAAAATTTCCACCATAAAGAGCGATGCCTTCTAAATCAAGATGTCCAATAGCAAAAGTTCCTCCCGTCTCTGTTTTTAAGAATATGGTTTCTGCTGGAGCAAAGATAATTTTTTTGCCCCCATCTTTTTCTTCAACTTCTATATTAAAGACGTGAATGCGCGGTGGGTTAACTTCCCCCTTGTCATCACTTACGGCGTATAATTTTTTGTTTTCTTCATCGTAGGCAATTCCTGATAGGCCGCCAATTTCTCCTTGCGCGGCCATGCTTCCTGTTGGAAAGTTTTGGTCATTTAAAAAATTTAGTTTAAGCGATTGGCCAGCACAGTTGTAAAAAAGCAAGGCGGTTATTATTGTTAAAATAGTAGACAGTTTTATTTTCATATTATCTCCGTAATTAAGTATATTTTGGCACCAATTTAAAATAATTTTTTTCTTGGACATTGACAACCAAAATGCAGACACCATTTTGTGTATGTGAGGAAAAGAAGGAGTAACTAAATGGCCATGAAGTTATCCGAGACAACAAACAGATAAACTTTTTACAAGGAGACGTTTATGAACATTTTATTACGAGAAAGAGATAATTGGTTAGATAATTTTTGGGGAACAGCATTGGCAGAAAGTAATATTTCGATTCCTGTCAATATTCGGGATGAGAAGGAAAGTTACGTGTTAGAGGCGGATTTACCAGGGCAGCTGGAAAAAGATATTAAGATTGAGTTTGATAACGGACTACTTACGATTTCTGGTGAAAGAAAAAATGAGAAGACCTCAGAAGAGAGTGGTTTTTTTAGACGAGAGGTTAGTTATGGATCATTCTCGCGCTCTTTTCGCTTTGGTGACTCAGTGGCCGAAGATAAAATTAAGGCCTCTTATAAAAATGGGGTATTGGAAATAGCTCTGCCAAAAAAAGAGGAGAGAAAACCTAAATTAATTTCTCTCAACCAATAGTGCATAAATGTTAAAGAATTTTAGGAAAGGCCGGTGATCATTTAGAATAAATGATCACCGGCCTTTTTTATGGTGTGTGTGAGACAAAACTTAAAGTAGCTATAATCAAAAAACTAAGCAGAAGAATATTACGATCAAAAGACATAAGTGGCCTCCGAAAGATACAAGTTAAGCAGCATATAAATTGGTATGAATAAATTTGGGCATGCATTTTTCATACTGTCTTAGCATTGCTTTTTTTGCGTTAGAAATGGCGCTGTCTAGAGAATAGGAGCTTTTTTCTACGTGTAGATAGCGTCGATTTAGGTGTACGTGAATTTTACTTTTAAATTGTCCATGATCTCCCGGAGCGATTACAACTTTAATTTCGTCCGCCTCGGGTAGCTTTTCTTTTAGTTCTTGAAGTAGTTCATTTGAAAAATCCTTAATTTCCTTTTTGGCGTTTAACATAATTTTTTCTCCTTGAAATCGGTTGTTAACCTCGAGAAAGATTCTGCCACGGCCGGAAGTAAAGATTGTCACTAGTTTGTCAGAAGATTGTCATTTTTTCAGTCGATACCCAATCCCGCGTACGGTTTCAATGTCCAGGTCGGGAAATTTTTGTCGTATTTGCAAGATATGAGTATCAACGGTGCGAGTTGTTGGGTAATTTTCATACCCCCAAACTTTGTTTAAAATTTCCTCTCTAGGGAAGACGCGGCCAGGAGATTCAACAAAGAGCTTCAGCAGATCAAACTCCATTTTTGTTACATCAACCAATTTCCCGTTATAGTTGATTTCTCGGCCTTCTAAATTTAAAAGGAGATTTCCAAAAATTATCGTTGTTTCATCGGCAGATGCATTATTGTCTTGTTTGCTCATCTTATCGCGTAATTGCACTCTTATTCGAGCAATCAGTTCTCGTGGCTCAAAGGGCTTGGTTAAATAATCATTAGCACCACTTTCAAGTCCTACGATTTTATCAATTAAATCTGTTCTGGCGGTGAGCATTATTATTGGAGTGGTAATTTTTTTTGATCGAAGTTCTTTTAGAAGATCAACTCCTTGGCCGTCTGGGAGCATCCAATCTAAAATAATTAGGTTGGGTTTTTCCCGAGCAATCATCTCTTTAGCATCGGCCAGGTTGCGGGCCAAGATAGTGGCCAGGCCTTCGCTTTTTAAGTGTGCTAGCAATCCTTGGCCAAGACTCATATCATCTTCAACAATTAAAATTTTATTCATTGTCATTTTGCTATATCCTTCATCCTTTCATTCTTGCATTTGCATCAAGAGGTAGTTGAATTGTAAATGTCGTTGGCCGATTTGAAAAGGTAAGAATCCCTCCGAGGTTTTTAACTGTTTTATAAACTATGTTAAGGCCTAGGCCGCTTCCTTCGCTATGACTACCTTTTACAAATTCGGCCGTCAATTTATCCAGTGTGGAAAATTCGCATTCACCACTGTCGCTGATAGCAATAATTAAAGATTTCTCGGCCTTCTTTAGATTAAGTTTTATGTTAATAGGAGGCCGGCCATGAGTTTTGGCGTTCTCTATTAGATTTTTGATACAGATATCTATCCAGTATTGATCTATATTTATTGGTAAGTCGGGATCAAGTTTTTGCAGAGTAATGAGTGTTTCGGGCGTGCTCATATCTTCAACATAGTTTTGGAAAAACTCATTAATGGAGTCAATTTTTGAAATTTGCTGATCCACCTTTTTTCCGAGGTGGAGATAGTTTTTAGTTTTCTCTGTTAAGCGTTGTAGTCGAAAAACGTTGGTAGCAAGTTGTAAAAAAGGCCCCTGGAGGGTTGTTGGGATTGAGTCCATCATTTTGTTAATCTGCTCAGTCAGCAGGATCATGCTAGTAACCGGGGTGCGAAATTCATGCGACAGGACTTGAAGGGCCAAGCGTTTTTGCTCTTCCTGTTCGCGTTGTTGTTTGATTTTTTTTAGCAAAATCCAAACAATTAGCAAAATTGATAAAACCGAAAGTATGAAAAAAGTAATAGTTGTATTGTTAGTTATTGCCAGCAAGTGCTTGAAGCTATAGTTCCAACAGAGATTTGCCTCGCGAAATTTACAACTGGCGTTAGGCGTTGTTGCAGAGACAACAAATGGAGTATCTTCCAGCGCATTATTGAGATCTGATAGTTTGTAGATAAAATAGCTCTTGGAAGAGTCTAGGCGATAAGTAAAAAAGGGGGTTGAGATCTCTTTGCCGCTCGCCCGAAAAAAAAGTTTTTCTTTGGATAAAAATAACCGGACACTGTTTTCAAAGTATTCAAATTCATTGTCGGACATTTCTAAAATATATTTTAACTGTTCGTTATTGCCGGCCATGTTTGGCAAGTTCTTTCTCAGAGTGCGAATTTCGGCCGGGGTGATAAGTGGCAAATGTTTTTTGATCCAACTATCTGAGTGAAATTGGCCGTGGCGGGATTTAATGGCCAGATAGGCGTAACTGTTACCAGAGGGATGTATGGTTGCCCCTGTTTCAAAAAATTCATCCGGCAAATCTGTTCGTTTATTACAGCGAAATTCCTCCCATACCGTAAATTTGTACGATAGAGCATTATTAAAAAAACTAAAAAAAGAGTTAAAGCAATTTTTATCGGAGGAGTAGTCTATGGAGCGTTTATCAAAAACATCATTAAAAAATTCGTTAAACAAGCGCATATCGTTATTGCCAATAGATTGCTTGGCAAATAGTTCATCAGAGCTTAGCTTGTCTATCGGGTTAAGATGTTGGGGGATGGAGATCAAAATTTTTTGAATTGCCACCACATCTGATTCGGGAGGTGTGTAGGATTTATTGGTTAAAAAGAGAAGCCTGGCCGCAAAGAAGGTCATGATTAGGGCCGTGAATATTAGGGAGGTGTAGAGCTTCATATTTTTTTAAGGAGTAATAGTAGTTTTTTATCTTGGCCTTTGCTACTAAAAAGTTATAAAGGGAGTTGACCAGGTGAGTAATAAGTGCGAAAAAATTAAGATTATTCAAATATTTTTGAGAGGATTGTTGTTATGGCAAGTGTAGCAAAAGAACAAAAAATTCAATTCATTGATCTAAATCCACAATATAAAAAAATCGAAAAGCAGGTTCAGGCACGTATAAATAAAGTGCTAAGTCATGCGCAATTTATTATGGGGCCGGAGATTGCGGAGTTAGAAACGGTGCTTGCTAAGTTTACTAATTCAAAATATTGTTTGGGAGTGTCTTCTGGAACTGATGCCCTTTTAATTTCTTTGATGGCATTAGACATTCGCCCTGGGGATGAAGTAGTTGTTCCTGATTTTTCTTTTTTTGCTACAGCAGGAGTTGTTTCTCGCTTAGGCGCTACCCCTGTTTTTATGGATATTGATGCAAGAACGTATAATCTTGATCCGGCCCTTTTAGAAAAACAAATTACCGCCAAAACACGGGCCATAATCCCGGTTGGCCTTTATGGCCAGGCAGCAGATTTTGATCGTATTAACGAAATTGCTCAAAAATGTAGCAAAAAATATGGCACCCAAATTATAGTTATCGAAGATGGTTGTCAGAGTTTCGGGGCCACCTATAAAGGGCGCAAATCCTGCAATTTATCACATATTGGCTGTACTTCTTTTTTTCCCACCAAACCATTGGGGTGTTATGGAGATGGTGGTGCTATCTTTACCAACGACACGGATTTATATGAGAGAATGAAATCTATTAGAGTTCATGGCCAAATGGGCCGTTACAACCATAAATTGTTAGGTATAAATGGCCGATTAGATACGATGCAGGCCGCAGTGTTGTTGGCCAAAATGGAAATTTTTGAAGAGGAGATGCGTCTTCGGCAAGAGGTGAGTGCAAATTATCAAGCGGCCCTCGCACCGGTAGCGGAGAAGCAAAAGATTACACTTCCTTTTATTGAAGAGGGTAATATCTCCGCATGGGCCCAATTTACTGTTTTATTTGCAAGCGAAAAAGAGCGAAGTGAAGCGCAAAAGCGATTAGAAAGCAATGGAATTCCTACCGCCTGTCACTACCCACGGCCGATGAGTTTGCAGCCATACTATCTGGATTTGGGGGTAAAATCCCAATGTCCAATTGCGGCGGACATTGCTTCTCGAGTGATGAGTCTACCGATGTATCCCTATATGGGCAAAAAAGAGATTAATTTAGTGGCCTCCGCTTTGTAATCCGTTTGATATAGTGCCCTGGCCCTGTTATAAAAGAACACACATTTTTGGCCTAAAAAAGAGAGGACTTTGTTTATGTCAACTACCATTGCACTTGTGGGCCTTGGGCGTATTTCCAAGCGTCATATTGAGGCCATTGCCGCCAATCCCCGTCTTAAAATAGTTCAGGTTTGTGATGTAAAAAAAGAGAAGGCGCAGAAGGCGGCCCTTGCGCTCAATTGTCCTTTCTGTACAGATTATAAAACTATTCGTGGAGCAGAAATTATCTCGGTTTTGACTCCTTCTGGGATGCATCCTTTGCATGCTCAAGAGATTGCAAATGCCACTGACTGTCGTTATATTGTTGTAGAAAAACCTATTGCTTTGCATGGTAATGAGGCAGATGCACTTTTTGATGGCGTTGCCAAAGCGGGAAAAACGCTATTACCTGTTTTTCAAAATCGATACAATCCACTAGTGGTTTTTTTAAAAGAGTTAGTGGCCAGTGGAAGATTGGGCCGAGTTTACTCTTTTGTTTGCAATGTTTTGTGGTCGCGGGATGCTAACTATTTTGCCGATGATTGGCATGGAACTCTGGCCGTTGATGGTGGTGTTTTATTTACGCAGGCCAGCCACTACATCGATATGGTGCATTTTCTTTTTGGGCAATTACAAAGTTATACTGGAAAAGGTGCCAATGAACGTGGATATGAAATTTATGATACCCACTCTATGTCGCTTCACTTTAAAAATGGTGTGATTGGTTCAATTAATTCTACCATCTCCGTTTATCGTCAAAACTATATGACCGAATTTACCTTGATGGCCGAGAAGGGAACGATTCGATTGTCGGGAACCAATCTTAATAAAGTGGAGTTTTGGGATGTAGAAGGGATGGAAAAACCCAATAAGGATTTTGCTATCGATCACATCTATGGGAAAGGCCATGATACTATGTATCAATATATTTTGGATGGCAGTTTTGAAATGTTTCCCAAAAGAGAAGAGGTTGTCTCGGGTATTCGACTGATGGAAGATTTAAGCTTCCAAGTTTTAACAAAGCGCTAAATTTAAAAAATGGGAGCGGTATGATGTCAGAGAAAAATTATTTTGTTCATGAGTCTAGTTACGTTGATGAGGGAGCGGAGATTGGTGAAGGAACCAAGGTATGGCACTTTACACATATTATGCCTAAGGCCAAAGTAGGGAAGAAGTGTTCAATTGGCCAAAACGTTAATATTGGAAGTACGGCGGTTTTAGGAGATCGAGTTAAGGTTCAAAATAATGTCTCTATCTATGACAACGTTATAATAAAAGACGATGCTTTCTTAGGGCCATCTTGTGTATTTACCAATGTAATCAATCCGCGCTCTTTTGTGGAACGCAAACACGAGTATCGTGATACGGTTGTGGGAAAAGGAGCTTCCATCGGTGCGAATGCCACAATCGTTTGCGGAGTTTCGCTGGGAGATTACTGCTTCGTGGGGGCGGGGGCGGTTGTGACTAAAGACGTGCCTAATTACGCACTAGTATATGGATCTCCGGCGGTGGCCAAAGGATGGATTTGCTATTGCGGAACAAAATTGGAAAAAAATTTGACTTGCCCAGATTGTGGTAAGAGATACAAAGAAGAGGCCCATGGCCTAAAAGAGAAGGAAAATTTATGAGCAGTAACAGTTTTAATGAATTAAAAAAACAAATTGATGGCAATAAAGAGGTCGTAGGAATTTTAGGCCTTGGCTATGTTGGACTTCCCCTGGCCGTACTTTTTGCTAAGGCCAAAATTAAAGTGCTAGGGTTTGAAAAAAGCAACAAAAAGGCCAGTGCGGTCAACGAAGGCAAAAATTATATTCCGGATATTTCCGATGCAGATTTGAAAGAGGTTGTAAGCTCTAAGAAGTTAGTGGCCTTGACGGATTTTTCAAAAATTGCAGAATGTGATGCGTTGATTATTTGTGTGCCAACTCCTTTGGATAAATTTAAGCAACCAGACATGAGCTATATTGAGAGTGCTTGTTTGGAGATCGGAAAGTACATGAAGAAAGGGGTTTTTATAAGTCTTGAGAGTACTACTTATCCCACTACTACCGAAAATGTGATGCGACCGATAATTGAAAAAGAATCAAAAATGAAGGCCGAAGAGGATTTCTTTTTGGCCTTTTCTCCAGAGCGAGTTGATCCAGGTAATGAAAAATATAATACCTACAACACTCCGAAGGTTTTGGGAGCGGCCAGTGCAAAGGGCATGGAGATTGGAACGGCCTTGTATAAGAAGGCCATTCAAACAATCTATCCTGTCTCTTCCCCGCGTGCGGCCGAGATGGTTAAAATTTTGGAGAATACCTATCGTTTGGTTAACATTAGTTTGATGAATGAGTTGGCGTTGCTATGTGGTAAAATGGATATCAATATTTGGGAAGTAATTGAAGCTGCCAAAACTAAGCCATACGGTTTCCAGGCCTTTTACCCCGGGCCAGGGATTGGTGGCCACTGTATCCCTTTGGACCCATTTTACCTTGAATATGTGGCCAAAAATTATGCCTTTGATTTGACCATGATTCACACCGCAGGCCATATCGATAATTTAATGCCTCATCGTATGACGATCAAAATTACCAGCGCATTAAACAGTCAGAAGAAAGCAATGAATGGTTCGAAAGTACTATTTTTAGGTGTTGCTTACAAAAAAGATATTAATGATGAGCGAGAGTCTCCGGCCTTAAAGATTATGGATGAAGTACATAAGAAAGGTGCCGTGGTCACCTATCATGACCCCTATATTCCAGAAGTGAAAACGGAAGAACATCATACATATAAGAGTGTGGAGTTAAATGCTAAAACAATTGCTGACGCTGATTGCATCGTTATAACTACTAATCACTCTTGTTTTAATATCGAATCAATCGTTGAGCAGGCACGATTAGTTGTTGATTTGCGCAATGCTGCTAAAACATCTTCGCCTAAAGTTTATAAGCTGTAGCGCGCCACCTGGAGATTTAAAGCAGGCCTCCTCTGTTTTTAGAGGAACGCTTTGATTTTATCCGCTTCATACCAATTATGCTTTTTACAAAGAAGCATGAGATTATTGGCAGAGTGTTCTCCCCCAAGACAAAAGGGATCGATATGATGGAGTTCAACCTGCCAATTAGAATTGCACCTAAGGCCATCTGATCCCAAAAATTCACAACGTCCACCTCCTCGTTGCCAGATTTGGCGCCTTAGGTGGATGGGAATATATCTTTTATCATGATTAATAACTGACCTATTTTTTTGATCACGACCGGCCGGTTTGTTTATTGGATCAGAATTTAAAAAAGAGCAGAAGAGTTCTTGCGCCAACTCTTCGTTCATAATTCCATTAGGATATTTATGCGACAACCGCCCTCGAACTTCTCCTAGATTTTCTTCCAAGTCTCGAGTTAAAATAACCGTCCACCTTCTTTTGCGCTTAATGATTTTATTCTGAATTTCTTCACGATCGGGAGGAGATTTAAAACAGTTTTCACTTAAGGTTAAAATATATTTTTCTATTAAATTTAAAGTGTCATTTCTACTTGCACCAACGCACAATCTGATTATGGCCAATTTGTTTTCGGTGGTTATTTTTAAACGTTTGTCGCTAATTACGCGATAAATTTCAATGGCACTTTCCAGCATCAATTCTTCTTTAAAAAAAGAAGCTTTAATTATTTCATCTTTTAGACATGCCTCCGAAATGGCCGCTAAAAGATAGGTTTGTGCGCGATTGTATTTTAGTCTTGTTGTTAAAAAATCAAAGAGTGAGCCATATCCCAAGTTTAAAAAAAGTCTTCTTCTTTTAAATTCGACTAGAAAGAGAATAAGATAGCGCTGTAAAAAATCTTGGCCCATTTTAAAGTTAACTATTTTATCTAATAAAACGGCTGAATTAATATTCATCATGAGAAACTCCAGGGCCCACGATGCAACAATCGGTGTGAGCAAAAGTTGCAATAGCGCAGAATTATTGGGCCAAAACTAGAATGAAGGGCCGATTGGATTGGCAGAGTACAATTTAGTATTTCGCGACAGAAGCCATGAGTTGTTTTGTAAAACTTTTACAAACGCTAGGCCATTTAATGACAAAGATTATAGAGCGTACTATATTGGGCCACTAAATTTCGCAACTAATTATCTTTACTGATTTCAGGAGATTTTTATGCCAGAAGTAAGTCGTAATAGTCCATGCCCTTGTGGGAGTGGAAAAAAATATAAGCGCTGTTGTTTAAAAGAAGAAGGTTCGTCGCCGAAGTCCGGCACGATATCTGTCCGGCCTCCGGCACCTTCCCCTGGATTTTTAACGATAGAAATGTGCGCAAACTTAACGATGAATGAACTAATTGAGCGTTATTCTTCAAAAGGTGTTGCGATTAGTTTGGCCTGGTTAGAAAAACACAAGAAAAACTTAATGTTTCAGCTTTCGCTGGAACACGATCTTCAAACAAAGGAAGTTCGTCTTTATCTACATTTTATGGCCCTGGAAGTGTCCACGGACTTTTATCCTACATGCGATATTAACTTCAGCAGTGGTGTTTTAAATCTTTGGGTTCGAAAAGGGCAAATTGATTTTTATCCAGACAGATCATTGCCGGCCATCTTTTTTCATAAGTTATTGGCCGAAGACGGCCTTGCTTTTATTGAGAAATTTCATCCCCAATCCCGACTTCGGGAGTTGAGGGTAGTTTTGCGAACACTTTTTATTAAATCAAGCAATATAGAAAAAATCACGCTGACATCCGTTGCGTCGGTGGCCAATATCTTTTCCATCAATGATTTGGAGCGCATAAAGGGAGAATCTCAACCTCGTTTCAATAAAATATTTTCCGGCATTGGCCAACCAGCAAATCCCATTTGGATAGAAGAAGGTGATGTTACTTATTGTCGACGACGACGTTTGATTTATCGTCCTAATACCACTTCTGATGGCGATGATTTTTTAAAGACTCTCTATGAATATAATGAGGCCCCTTATTCACATGCGTATTCCTCCTTGGCGCTAGAGTTTAGTGATAACACTGTTATCAGTTATATGGATTTATTGTGTCATCCATATTGGGTTTTACTAAAAGATGAATTTGGTAAAGCAATTTCTGCAAAAAATAATTTAGATTATTCGGAAAAAGCATCGTGGCCATTTAAAACCCCGATGGCCAATGGGAATAGATATAATTCCCCCTTCTTTCGCCCCTATTCAGAAGAGTATGCAAAAAAAACAACAGATGGTTTTTTTCAAGCAATTAAAAAAGGGTATGGCGATAAAATTAACTATTGGTATATGTTTGCATCAAGAGATATGGCCGTAAAAAAACTGGTAGAGATTAAAGATTGGCAAATAGTGACGCCGCGAGATTATTCCGTGGAAGTATCCTCGCCATTTGTTACTGCTAGGCCTTTGGATAAATCTCTATTGGATGATGGACTCATTTATGTCCGCTCTGATTCTGATACTTTGTTGCTGGATATGAAGCAGCAGAAAGTTTATCAAATCATTGTCGGGGATCTGATGCGGTATTTTCGTAATACCTTTTATACTCTAGATCCAAAATCCTTTTCTTCAGTAACCCTTTCATCCAACTATTTGCATCAATTACGTGCCAATTCTTTTTTTACCACCTCTTTTGATGAATTTGAAAGCGAATTAAAGAGGCGATATGAAATAGAGATAAGCTATGATCCGCAGAAAGTTTATTCTATTGCAGATACTCAGGTTGAATTTCATTTTACAAATAGAGTGCCAGATAAACTGGCCATAAAAATTACCGGACAAGGAGAGATTCAAGGGGAGAAATTTGAGCTGGCCGCAGCTAATTTGCCATATTTTTATCGGGTCTATTTTAATCTGTTAAGCAATGGTGTGAGTGGTTTTTTTGATGATAAAAGCGGGGACTTGGCCAAACGCCAAATGGGGGATGTTCGCCAAAATGATTTAAAATTTCTTCGACACTCAGGAGTAGCACTTAATATGCTTTACGAGAGCATGCGCTTGTTTCATCGAAACCCCGAAATAAAGTATAATGAATTTGAAAAGATAATTCTTTCTTATACCGCGCATCTTTTTAAACAGATTTTAGAAAAGGCCAAGACCTTTACCCCTTTTTCGGAAACAACCCCCGCTAGCGATATTAAGCTAAGTAATTATTGTTCAAAAAGGGTAGTGGATGCCTATAGAAATTTACTAGATAGTGTTTATGAGGACTTTTCTCCAATGACGATAGATGAAAAAATTGATCATATTTTTACGGAAGAGAAAATTGTTTTTGTTAAGCTTCGCCAGGGCGTTTTTACCGCACTTTCCCAAATTTTAAAAAGTATTTTAATGATACATTCGGCCAATATATTTTTAAAACAAAAAATAAAGTCTCTTTGTTTTAATATGGTGGAAAATGGAGATTCAAAAATTTTTCTATCGTTGTCAGAAATTTTTGATAGCACACTCAATCTGGCCGATCCGGCCATTAAGATATTTATTGATAAGCAACCACTGGAAATGTTATTGGCCGATGATTTAAGCTGTTCGCTAGAAATGGCCAATGGAAATGGTGGTGACGGACGAATTGATTGGTTTGAGCTTAATCCTAAAATATTTTTTCGCGGTGTAGAGATGAATATGAGCGAGAGGGAGGCCTTTTTGTCTGGCAATGCTCGGCTTTTGCCCTATCAGGGAAAGGTTTATTTGATTCGGCAAAAAGATGTTCCATCTCTAAAATGGTTAAACTATTTTTGGAAAAATTTGCGAGGGGAGGCCAGCAATAAACCCAACACTTTTGGTGACAATTCGATTGTTACTATTCCGCGTTCAAAAGTTCTAGAAATGTTGGCCTTAAAGGAGGCCGGTGTTCCGGTAATTGGAAATGAGCGCTGGAAAAAAATAGAAGCAGAGTATGAACAATTAAATACTGAAAAAGTTGGTGGAGATCCCTCTCAGATAGCTTTTCCCCCAGGACTTAAGGTGCCACTCAAGCCATTTCAGCGCATCGGAACAAAATGGTTGCGTGATCTTTATGCGTTGGGATTGGGGGGTATTTTGGCCGACGATATGGGCCTGGGCAAGACCATTCAGGCCATCGCCTTGTTGGAGTGGCAGCGTTTGGAAAAAAATCTAGGCAAGTGTTTAGTGGTAGTGCCAACTTCGCTCGTTTATAATTGGGTGCGTGAGTTTGAGAAATTTGCCCCAGAAATCCCTGTACTCGTTTTTGATGGAAAAGAAAAAGCAAAATATTTAGAGGATATGAGTGAGAAAGTGTTGATTGCTACTTATGGCCTTACCGGCGAACATCCAGATTTTTTTCAAAGTGTTGAATGGAATATTGTTTTCTATGATGAGGCCCAAAATCTTAAAAATATTAAGGCCAAGCGCACTGGGGAGGCCCGCAAGCTGGTGAGCAATTCAAAATTTTGCTTAACAGGAACCCCCATGGAAAATCACTATGGGGAATACTTCTCACTGATTGATCTGGTAGTTCCTCAAGCGCTGGGAGAATATGCAGAGTTTATGAAGAAATATTCACTTGGTAAATTCATGCAAGATGAGACGGAAAAAAGTAGTAATGGCCCAAGTAAAGAGGACATTGAATTTTTAAAATTAAAAACTCATCCTTTGGTTTTGCGACGGATGAAAAAAGAAATTCTAGATCAGCTTCCGGAGAAGAACGAATCAGTAGTAACACTACCTTTGGAGAAGGAACAGAAGAGAATTTACCGGGATATTGCCATTGCTTGGAATGATCGAGTATCTGCAACGATTGAAGAGCAAGGTGGCGAAGGTCGTGCCCGTTTAGAAATGTTAACAGCCCTAATGCGCTTGCGCCAAGTTTGCTCATGTCCGCAGATTGTTCCTAATATCAAATATGAACAAATTCCTCCCAAGCTTGAGCTATTGATAGATAATATAGTGTCGTTAGTAGAAAAAAATGAAAGTGTGGTGGTGTTTACTAACTTTAAAATGACGCTTGATTATTTTGCGGGAGAACTGCTGGCCAGAAACGTTCCGCTGCTGACGATTTCCGGTGCTACGTCATTAAATGCGCGCTATAAGATTTTAGATGACTTTAATTCCGATAATAATGCGCGTGTTTTATTAATGACATTGAAAACCGGAGGAGTGGGCCTTAACTTAACCAAGGCAAGTTACGTTTTTCATATTGAACCATGGTGGAATCCGGCCACTGAAAACCAGGCCACCGACCGTGTTCATCGGATGGGACAGAAAAATTCGGTGCAGGTTTATCGCTACATCATGCAAGATTCGATCGAAGAGAAAATTCAGTTTCTCAAGACAAAAAAGGGATTGGCCTTCGATGCTCTTTTTGCAGAAAGTGAAGAGGATGCGGATTTTAACCATGGATTGACGGCCAAATATGCCAAGGCCGGAATTGCCAGAGAAGATTTTCAATACCTTTTGCAGATACAGTAGTTGTGAATGTTAATTTTAAATTACGGTATCTTTAATTTGTTTCTTGCCGAATAAAGATACCGCCCCATAATTTTTGTAAAAAAGCTAGGGCCGGAAATATTTCGATGCCCTCTTTAGTAATTTGTTGATGTATATCTAATAAAAACTGATTTAAACCCTAAAATAAGATTGCATAATCGCAAAGAGTAAAATAGCCTACGGCTAAATTTATACATTTGATTTACAATAAAAGTAAAATTCGTTACAGAGCATAATTAAACTTATTTTTTTGGGAGGAGATATGAAAAAAGTTTCGAGGATAAGTATTTTTTTATTGGTTTTTTTTGCTTTAAACTTAAATGCTAAAATAAATACAGAAACTGCTAAAAAATTTACAGGTTTATTTAAACTTGAGATGGAAATTCTTAATAAAACAGAAAAACCATGTTCTCCAAATATTCAATCTATTTATTGGTTTAGCTACTCAATTCTTGATTTTCAATATGAGGATCGAAATAATGGAATTGAAGTGGAGGATAAATTTCCTAGCTTCAGAGAAGAACTCAATGCTTTGCTCATTGATACACACAATAAAGTAGTCTTTTCAAAAAATAAAAAATTTAAATATGAATATACTGCAGAAAGTGATTCTTTTATTGCTATGAAAGTCTTTGAAAAGAATTGGCTGGGAAAATACAATTTTAATTATGGTTATAATTTATCTGCAGGTGAAGATATATTATCTTCTTTTTTTATTTTAAGTATTGAAGAATTTGATAACGATGGAGTTGTCAAACAATGTAAATACATTAAAGTTGATTAAATCACTAGAAAAGTTTTTTCCCGATGCTCATATTAACCAGAGCATAACATAGTACGTATTTTCTCTAGACAAACCTTTTCCTTAACTGTTTCATTGTGATATGAAAGATTCACGATCACTAGACCAAATTACCCAAGAAATTATTCGAATTAAGACGGTTCATGCACTTATTGCTGGTAATACACAGAATGAAGCAGCTGCGCTATTTGGAGTATCCCTGAAGGCCGTTAATAACTGGTGGAGAATATATTGTGAATTGGGTATCCCAGGTCTGCGAATGAAATCACGCCGGCCCAAATCAGCCGATGCCGGTGGTAAGTTAAAGGGCTGGCAATGTGCGAGTATAGTTCGGACAATTATGAAAAAGACGCCTGATCAACTTGAATTTGGTTTTATGCTCTGGACACGAGATGCTATTGCTGAATTAATAAAAGATCGATTCAAAGTTCGACTATCTAAATGGACAGTAGGTCGCCTTCTTAAAAAGTGGGGAATGTCACCGCAAAAGCCCTTAAAAAAGGCCTATCAGCAGCAACCAGAGGTTGTGAAAACCTGGCTAGATAAGGAATACCCACGCATTGCCCGCAAGGCCGCACAAGAAAAAGCGGAGATTTTGTGGGGTGATGAGATGGGTGTGCGCTCTGACGATCAAACTGGAAGAACCTACGGCAAGATTGGACAAACTCCTGTTGTCAAAGTCTCGGGCCAGCGGTTTTCATGCCAGATGATTTCAACAATATCCAATCGTGGAAATTTGCGCTTCATGATTTTTGATGGGAAATTCAACGCTGATGTTTGTATCACCTTTTTGAAGCGCCTGATCAAGGACTCTATGCGCAAAGTTTTCTTGATTCTTGATGGACATCCAGTTCACAAATCCAAAAAAGTTAAATCGTGGATAGCAGCAAATTCCAACAAGATCAGCCCTTTTATATTACCGGCATATAGCCCAGAACTCAACCCTGATGAATTATTAAATCAAGATGTAAATGTAAAAACCAATGCTGTAAGAAAAAAAACGGGCCATTAACAAAAAAGAGCTAAAGAAGAATTTAACTGGATATCTTCGTAGCCGCCAAAAAGGGCCTGATCTTGTTCGCCGATATTTTGAAGCGAAAAATGTCAATTACGCAGCTTAAAAATACGTACTATGTGCCACTCCTAGTAATAACTATAATCGTGTTTGTTGCGTTGCCAGTACTGTCGGTGTCACTAGTACTGCTAGTTTCAATTTTATTACAAAAAATAGTGATCTCTGATTCCAGCGCGTCGTGGGTATTTGAAAAAAAATCAAAGGCCTTTTTACGTAACAGATTAACATAAAGTGCATTTGGATACTGGGCCATAAGCCATGTGGACTTGCCAGTCTGGCGTGGACCAAATAAAAAAACACTTTTTCTAGATAAAATGGATTCTAAACTGATGATTCTATTGAACATGCCCTCTTCGTGTAGCGCTATTATAGTCTTAAAATGGCGGTTGCACCACCAATTTAAGGCCAAAATAGCGATATCGCTCGCGAGCAGGAAAAGATTCCCGCTGACAATTTAACTTTTAGCTTATTCTAGTACTAGCTCGGAAAATCTTTTGACAGGTGTATTATGCTGATTTTATAGTATAATTATGAAGAGGATATTTCAAAAATCTCTTGAAAAAAGATGGGGAAATACATCTGGCCTAATCCAGGTTATCCTCGGCCCAAGACAGGTCGGTAAAACAACGGCCATTACAGAATTAATGGCCACAGAATCTCCAGATTCATTTTTATATGCAGCTGCAGACCTCCCCCTTACTCCAACTCCAGAGTTCATTATTGAATCTTGGAAGAAGGGGAGAAAAATAAATTCACAAAACCGGGTGTTGATTTTTGATGAGATTCAGAAAATTCCGCGCTGGTCCGAAGTGGTTAAAGCACTTTGGGATGAAGATCGTCGCAATAATTTTCGTCTTGATATCTGGATACTGGGAAGTTCTGCAATTTTATTAGATAAAGGGTTGGCAGAAAGTCTGACTGGTCGCTTCGAATTAAATTTTTTCCCCCATTGGTTTTATTCAGAATGCCGAGATGCTTTTGGTATCTCGCTGGAAGAGTATGTGCGATTTGGTGGATATCCCAAAGTCTATTCTTTGAAAAATGATGAGATCCGTGCGATGGATTATATTCAAAACGGAATAGTCGAACCAACGCTAGGGAGAGATATATTAACGTTGCACGCTATCGAAAAACCAGCGCTACTCAGACAACTGTTTTGGTATGTTTCAAAACTTCCCGCGCAAATTGTTAGCTATGAAAAAATATTGGGCCATCTCCAAGGAAAAGGCAACTCTGCAACACTAGCTCATTATGCAGAACTATTGTCACTAGCATTCATTGTTATACCGATTTCTAAATTTTCCAAAGCGGCCCACAAAACGAAACGCTCCATTCCTAAATGGATTATCCCAAATCCGGCCTTAGTAGATGAAAAAGTCAGATCAGAAGGTTTGAAAAATTTTACCTTCGAAAATATGATAGGGGGGCACCTATTAAATCTTGTATACGGAAAAAAGAAATATGAAATTCAATATTGGCGCGAAGACAACAGAGAAATAGATTTTATACTTATTGAGTACGGGGAGCCTGTTTTAGCGATAGAGGTTAAAAGCGGTACTGTAAAAAAAATACCATCCTCGGAGTTATTGGCAAGTGTTGGCCTTGCCTGTCCTCTACTTGTTGTTTCTCAGGAAAATGTGCAAAAATTCATGTCTACGCTCTCTGTTGAAGAAGTGACTAGACTTTTGCCTAATCAAGGTTAGTGTTGTGGTAAAAATTAATATTGGATTTCTTCAGAGGTACTTATGGCCATAATGGTGACAGGCGGCGCAGGGTTTATTGGATCTGCTCTGTTACGTTTTCTCATCAAAGAAACTGATCACAACGTAATCAATGTTGACAAGCTTACATACGCAGGAAATCTTGACTCATTGAGAGAAATCCTTGGTAGTTCACGTTATCAGTTTGAGCAAGTGGATATTTGCAATTTGCGGGCATTACAAAAAGTTTTTGATAAATATCAACCGGATTATGTTATTCATCTTGCGGCGGAAAGTCATGTTGATCGCTCGATTGATGGGCCAGCTGTTTTTATTCAGACCAATATTGTTGGAACGTACAACCTTTTAGAGGCATCACGTGAGTATTTAGAAAATAAAAAAATTGATGAGATTAAACGATCACATTTTCGTTTTCATCACGTTTCAACCGATGAAGTATATGGTGATCTTGGTGACACCTCTGATTTATTCGTGGAAGAAACGCCATATTCGCCAAGTAGTCCCTACGCTGCATCTAAGGCCTCCTCAGATCATTTGGTTCGTGCTTGGCATCGAACTTTTAACTTGCCAATACTAATCACGAATTGTTCTAACAATTATGGGCCCTATCAGTATCCCGAAAAATTAATACCACTTACAATTTTAAATTCACTCGAAGGAAAAAAAATTCCTATATATGGGACAGGAGAGCAGATCCGTGACTGGTTGCATGTTGAAGATCATGTGCGGGCGTTATATAAAGTTTTATTGAAAGGAAGGCCCGGGGAGACCTACAACATTGGTGGCCTAAACGAGGAAAAAAATATCGAAGTCGTTAATATGATATGTTCAATTTTAGATGGAATGATTCCCAATAACTTTGGATTAAAGAGCTATCAAGAACTAATTGAACATGTAGCAGATCGGCCTGGCCATGATAAGCGTTATGCGATTGATGCAAGCAAGCTAAGAAGAGAGTTGGGGTGGAGACCCCTTGAGAGCTTTGAAAGTGGAATTAGAAAAACAGTTGAGTGGTATTTACAAAACAGGGATTGGGTGGACAAGGTAAGGTGTAAGATATGAAAGGGATTGTTTTAACGGGTTATTTGAGGACAAAAAAATATTTGTTTTTTTGTCTCTAAAGTGTATCTATGATACTACAAGATCCACATGGCATTAAGTCAAGGAGATAGCTCTGAAGTCATTAAATCAACAACGCCTGAGTCTAACTATTGTTGTTCCATGCTTTAATGAAGAAGATGGAATTATTGCAACATTAACAAGTATATTTTCACATTTGGGAAGCAAACATGCAGATATCCAATATGAGGTAATTGCTGTAAATGATGGCTCTAGCGATAGAACCGTAGAGAGGATAAAAAATTTTCAAGAAAAAGAATCTCGCTTAAAACTCATAAACTTTGAGTACAATAAAGGTCGAGGGAGTGCCATGCGGGCCGGATTAGCTATGGCCACTTCGGAGTACTTGCTTTTTTTAGATGCAGATCTATCTTATGATGTAGACCACATTACAGACGTAATAAACTACTTTAAGTCCAGCCCACAGACAGATGCCTTGATAATTAGTCCATACATGAAAGGAGGGATTTCCAAGAACATTCCGCTAGCGCGTCTACTTCTTTCTAAAATGGCAAATTGGATTCTTGCAGATTTTTTTTCATCAGAAATTTCGACAGTAACATCCATGGTGCGAGCATATCGAACTAAGATTTTACAAGGCATATTGTTAGTAGAAAGTGGCAAGGAGTTACATCTTGAGATTTTGCGAAAACTCTATTTGGTTGGAGCAAATATTGCAGAAATACCTGGCCGTCTAATTTGGAAAGAGAAAAAATCAAGAAATGCACGGATAAGTAAAAAGAAAATTGCAATTTCTGCCAAAAAGCATATTCTCTATGGTTTTTTGTCGCGGCCAACGAAATTTCTAGGTAAACTTGCTTTTTTTGTACTGCTAATTTCTTTATGGGAGATGTTTAATTTATTGCGAAATTTCTGGTCTTACTATAGTCCCCAGGGGGATTGGATTGGCCAAGACTTATGGGCAGGCCTAAGCCAAACTTTCTATCATTCCCCCCACACGGTTGTTATATCCGTTGTGGGTCTGATTATCAGTGTTCAAGTTTTTTCTTATTTGGCCCTATTTTCAATTTTAAATATGCAACACGAAGAACAACTACGGCATATTTTAAAGATGTATAAAGATCAACAAGAGAAATAAAAATGTGTGGCGTTCTGGGTATTTATTCAAAAACAGTTGTGCCTCAAGATGCTTTTGAGAACGCATTGGGCCTGCTTCACCATCGTGGGCCAGATTTTCATGGTATGTATGAGCATGCTTTTAATGATGGTTTTTTGAGATTGGGACATACAAGATTGTCTATTCTTGATCCATCTCCGATGGCCAACCAACCAATGAAAATCTTAGAATCTGTATTGTGCTTTAACGGGGAAATTTACAATCATCAAAAGCTCCAAAAAAATCTTAATCATAATTTCAAAACAACAAGTGACACAGAAACACTTCTAGTCGGGATGAGACAAAGTGGTATAGACTTTTTATCATCATGCAGTGGAATGTTTGCTGGGGCATATTATGAGGAAACAGATAAGCACAATCAGTTAATGATATTTCGTGATACTCTGGGTATCAAAAATCTTTATTATTATTCCGATGATAAGCAGTTGATTTTTTCTTCTGAGATAAAGGCCATCGCGCAACTACTTTTTGGAACGAGTTTAAAATTTGATATGGCAGTGGTTGAGGAATATCTTGCTTTTGAAAATTATATTCAAGGGAAAACAATTTTTAAAGGTATTCATCATCTACTTCCTGGCCAAATAATAACGATATCAAATAATTTCACTGTCTCATCGGTTATTATCAAACCAACGATAAAAATAAAAAATAACCCGCAGGCCATAGAAGACTCGGTAGCGCGTCACTTACTCAGTGATTTTCCACTAGGTGTTTATCTTTCTGGTGGTATTGATAGCTCATTAGTGGCATCACTTGCGGCCCAAAAAAATGCAAATCTAATTGGGTTTACGGGGTTTTTCAAAACGGAAAGTGGTTATTATGATGAACGGTTGTATGCCCGGCTAGTAGCAAAAAAACTAGAAATCCCACTAGAAGAGATTGAGATCACGCCAGCTCATTTTATCGATTTATTTGATAAAATGATCTATCACCTAGAAGGCCCCAAAATGGGGATGGGGGCCTTTTCGCAATTCGTGGTTGCAAAAGAGGCCGCTCAGAAAAGACGAGTGATTTTGGCCGGGCACGGCGGCGATGAGCTTTTTGCAGGATATCCAATGTTTAAGGCCTTTTGGATAAATGAAAATATTTACAAGATCTTTAGCATAAAATGGCGGGAGTTTCCGTGGGTTCTTTTCTTTTTTATGAATAAAATCTTCAGCAAGATAATAATCTTCGCCCCAATAATTTTTAACAAATATGTCAAAAGAACTTCTTCTGGAATTTTTTTTGATAAAGCGGCGCAAGGATCATTAGAGCGGTTATTTGAATATTACCGGCAGGTATATATTCCTGGACTTTTGGAAGTGGAAGATAAAATTTCTATGGCCCACTCTTTAGAAACAAGAGTTCCATTATGGGATTTGGAGGTTATAGAGTTCTCTGCAAAAATTTCTATTGAAGAAAAGCTTAAAGGGGGAGTTTTAAAGGCCTACTTAAAAGAGAAGGCCCGTCCGTATTTGCCCCCTGAATTGCTTACAGCGCCCAAGCGCGGATTTCCAACGCCACTTAGATTATGGTTCAAAAAAGAGTTATCTGATTTTGTCTCCAGTCGCTTATTGAATGACTCTCCGATATTAGACAGAGTCATGAGTAAGTTTTCTAGAAAATTATTATGTTTCTTTCACAAAAATATACCACTTCCTTTTGCGTTGGATGAAATAAGAGCGCATAAAATTTGGATGTTACTATGCCTTGAGTCGGTGGAACGTCAATTCGGAGTAAAATAGATGCAAGAACATCAAATTGATATTCCATCGCAGTTAAAACTTTGGGCCGAAACGCTTGGAGTTGAAGAATCTCATATCGTCGCAAGTAGTGGAGAGTTTTTATACAAACAATGGAGAGAAGATCTTGAAAATTCTAAATATGGCTACCCGCTACAACCAGTGGCACAATCCGCCTATTTGGAAGATTCATTGGGGAAAATAATTGGAAATTTTGAATATAAAAAAAGAACTCCGGCCATTTTTCTAACTCATGATGTGGATTATCTAAATCCAACGTATATTTTATGGCTTAAAAAGGCCATTGGGCGAAAGAAATTTTCACTGGATTGTTTTAAAGATAATTTTTTAGATTCACTAAAAAGATATTTGGAAGTAGATAAAAACTTTCTCAAAGATTCAGGTGGACAACTTTTTATTCCCGCTCCTCGTCCTCCACGCGGATTTAAAAAATATCTTATTCATAAACTAATCGATCCTTCTTATAACTTAAATTCCACTTTGGGAGATGCCTTTTATAAAATTGTTATGGATTATCGTGCAGAAGTGGGGATTCATGGCTCCTTTTTTTCACTGGAAAATGATGGTAATTTTAAGTTAGAAAAAAGGACTCTTGAACAGAGGTTTGGTCGGAAGATTACATTTAATCGGCAACATTGGTTAAATATAAACAGTTATCAAGATCTGATTGCTATGCATGAATCAGGCATCAACTTTGATAGTTCTCTTGGTTGGAACGGAACTCTAGGAATTCGTGGAGGATTCTTAAGGCCATATCCAATTCTTTTAGATAAGCTTAAAGTAATTTGGGAAATTCCAATGCTTCTTATGGATGGGGTTTTATTTGATGAACTTAAATTGTCTCCAGAGAAAGCGTTAGCGATCGCCTGTGATTGGCTACAAAAAGTCGCGATGGTTGGTGGGTGTGTCGCAATAAATTGGCATGAACGAACCTTTGCTAGAAGTTATGGGTGGGGTGAAACCTACGAGAGAATTTTGGAATGGTGTAAAAAAGAGGGTTTTGACTTTTACTCACGTCAAGATATAGAGCAGCGTATAAAAGAGCATGAAGGAAAATATATATCAAAAACAAATTGAAATGGTGCTTCCGCGGATTTTGGCACTATTTGATAAATCTCCTCAAAGCAAAACCTATGGCCTTGCCGATCGTTTTTATTGGGGATGGAAGTTAATTGACTTTCCCAACGGAACCTTTCAAGGTGCTGTTCACGGATTGGCCCGACTAGTAAATGCCGGACTAATTCCATTACCCTTCTCAGAAAAAAAAATAATTCAAAGAATTCTTTCCGCAATTAGTGCGACAAAGAAGATAACTCGTTCCAATGGAAGTCTCGAAGAGGCCTTTCCTTACGAGTCATCTTTTTGTGTGACCGCTTTGGTTGCTTACGATTTTCTTGCCGCCTACGAACTACTTGGAGGTAGGCTTAATGCTGAGGAGCAAAAGAGTATTTTAGAAACTGTTAGTCCATTAATTAATTTTATTATCAAAAATGATGAAACTCATGCAGTTATTTCTAACCATCTAGCAACAGCCGTAGCGGCCATTTTTTATTGGGAGAAATATTCGAAAAAAAGTTGCGATGGGCGTGGAGAAGAGCTACTTAAGATAATTCTTGATAATCAATCATCCGAGGGGTGGTTTTCGGAATATGGTGGTGCCGACCCAGGCTATCAGACACTGGCGACCTATTATCTTGCAGACGTATACCGCCTACGGCCAGCAGAAAATCTAAAAGTGGCCTTAAATAAATCGCTAGAGTTTTTACGCTATTGTGTACATCCAGATGGATCCTTTGGCGGAATATATGGAAGTAGAAATACTCGGTTTTTCTATCCGGCCGGCCTTGAATTTTTAAAAGATCACCTTCCTGCTGCAAATTACATATTGGGTAAGATGCGTGAAAGTATTAGCAAGCTTCAGGCAGTTACCCTTGTAGCGATGGATGGGCCAAACTTGGCCCCTATGTTTAATAGTTATGCCTGGGCCGCAGCAATGTTTGGCCCGATAGCGGTCTCTGATGGTGACGTCTTGTCATGGACAAAATATTTCCCCAAAGCAGGACTGTATTTGAAATCAACTCCAGAGTATTTATTCTGGCTTTCAACCAGAAAGGGAGCTGCTTGGGGAAAACATTATAAAGCAACAGAAAAAAAAGCGCTCGGGGATTTTGGAGCACTTTGGCAAGGACCAGACGGTGAAATTTTGACCGGCCAAGAGCAGGCGGTGGAGATAAGTATAAATGGTGATAAAATTATCACTAAGATAAATCTTGTTTTGCACTCACAGATGTTGCCATCACCTATTAAATTTTTAATTTTGCGATTTTTGAATTTAACGTTGATGCGAATTCCATTTTTCTTAAATCTCATAAAAAAAATATTAGTTAGACTTTTAATCACTAAGCAACAGAAAGTTATATCGACTGCGATGCGAGAGTTTGATTTGGCCCAAGAAGTTCCCCTTGTAAAAGACATTTGTCAAAGTGATTATAAAAACATTAGTGGCAATGGGCCTTTTTACGCAATTCACATGGCCAGCCAGGGATATTGGCAGGTGAGTGATGATACCTAGGTTTAAACCTTTTTTAGGGTCACGAGAGTTTCTGGCAATTTTCACTCCTGCTAGATCGTCTGCTATTTTATCTTTTGAGAAGGCATTTGCGCAAAAGATGAAACAAAAGTATGCCCTTAGTTTCCCATACGGCCGAACGGGAATGATGATGCTTTTGCGTGCATTAGGACTTAAAGATAAAGAGGTTATATGCCCAGCGTATACTTGCGTGGTGGTTCCTCACGCAATAACGTACAGTAAAAATATTCCTGTTTTTGTTGATTCAAGTAAAGATGACTACAACATGGATTATGATTTGATTGAGCAAGCAATTTCTGAAGAAACTGGTGCTATAATTGCTACCTCCATTTTTGGCAATCCGGTCAATCTGGATCGCCTGAATGAGGTTAAAGAAAAATTTCCCCATGTTCATATTATTCAAGATTGTGCGCATAGCTTTGGGGCCGAATGGAAAGGGATGAGAGTGAACATTGGCGGAGTTGCCGCGGTATATGGGCTAAATATTAGTAAAATAATGACTTCTGTATTTGGAGGAATGATAACTACTGATTCAGAAGATCTGTATCTTTCATTGAAAAAATTAAGAGATAGTGAGTTGGAAAAAGTTGGTATCACCAAATCTATTATGCGAAGGTCATACTTGCTGGCGATTTACATAGCATTTAATCCATTTATATATTCATTTGTTAATTTTTTGGAGCGCCACGGTTTTTTAAAGCGATTTGTTAAATATTTTGATGAGACAAAAATTGATATGCCAGGTGACTACTTGGACCAAATGACCAATTTTGAGGCCGAGATAGGCCTAATTCAAACGGCCAAATATGATCAGATAATTACTAAGCGCCAACAACTCGGAAAGATCTATGACCGCTATTTGGGAGTGGCCAGCATTTCTGGTAAAACATACTCTCACTACCCAGTTTTAGTAAACGATAGGGCGAATGTACTTGCACGTGCTTTAGGGGAAGGCATTCAACTAGGAACGATTATCGATTATTCGTGTGAAAAGATGGCCGTTTATAAGAGGTGCAAATTCTTTACAAAAAATGGTATCAGCAACGTAGGATTTTTTAGGGAGAATGTTATCAATATCCCGATGGTGTTGCATGATGATGTAAATGCTGGCGTCTTAAAATTTATTTCTAGCCTGGAACGATAAGTATGCTTAGAAAAATGACAATGGCCGATATCGCCCAGGTGGTGGAAATACATGCAACGTCATGGGCCAAGCATGAATTGTCGGTTAAACTGGGCAAAAAATTTATTAATGCCTTTTATACCCAGATCATGAAATCTGACGATGCATTTGTTTTTGTATACGAACAAGATGGATCAATTGTTAGTTATGCTACTGGCTTCTCTGATTATCAAAAATTTGGCAAATCTTTTTCGCGAGAAAATCTATTGTTAATTGGTGCGCTGGTTGTTGGTGGAATATTGGGCAGAAGAGTTACTCTCGGTGATATATGTAATATATTTAAGGAGGAGAGAAAGGTCAAAAATGCAAAATTTGGAAAACATCATTTGGGTGCGTTGGCGCTTAAAAATGAATTTAAAAAAACCGCGATAGGGCGTGAGGGGATGAACTCTGTTATAGTGGCCGTCATGAATGAATTTCGGCGACTAGGATATCCAGGGTGTTGTTTACATTGTGATTCAATAAATATTCCCATGAGGAAATATATGACAAAGCTTGGATTTTCTGAAATAGAAGAGATTGCTTTTTTTGGAAAAAAAATTGTTTTGTATGAACATTCTTTTCTTAATTCCGATAAAGTTTCTTAACAGAAACGTAGATCATAAAAGGAAATAGTAACTCAAGTATCCGATGTAGCTTGTTAGGGATTTTAATTGGAAATGATCTGGCCGGAAAAAAGTGATAGAAAACATCTATAATTTCAAAATATGGCGTAAGCATTGCTAAGAATTCTTTTTTTGTATAACTCTTTCCTATCGGGTTTTTTGCACCATCATATAATCGAACTATTTCATCACTGTTGCTGATTGCATAGATATTTTCTCTGCCACGGCCGTTGAGTCCAAAACCAAACTTATGCAGGATCGTGAATATTTTAAAAAAAATATTCCAATTTCGTAAGAAAAAATTTTTATAATAAACGCTTATGGATGCTGTTCCGCCAGGTTTTAAAACTCGCGCAATTTCCGCTAGCGCCATTTCGGTATTGGGGGTGTGGTGGACAACTCCTTGACAGTTAATATGGTCAAAAGAGTGATTGTTGTAAGTCATAGACTCCGCATTTTGAACTGAGAAGTTAGCATAAACTTTAAAAAGGTTACACCGTTTTTGTGCTATTTCTAATGAATTACTTGAGAGGTCTCCAGCAAAAAGTGTCGCGCTCTCATATTTGCGTGCTATTTCAATCAACCAAAAACCAATTCCACATCCGAGATCGAGTATCTTTGGTTCTTTTACCCGAATATTAGGGAATAATTTGGTGTTCATCTTTCCTGCAAAGCAGTCATCTATACATATTGCGCGATGCTCTTCAAAAAACTCAACAGAACCCTGTTTGTATTTAGACTCACCGGTAAATAATGGATTTGTATCCCAGAACGTTCGCACGTCCTCAATTTTTTGCATGGTTGATTCCCAGTAAAGGAAATAGGGTGTATGTTTTTTATTTTTAGATAAAGCATAGATGGATAAATGTCAACGTGTTTGTTGAGTAATCAAAATTTGCTCTCGATCACAAGTATCTGATTGAGTTTGACAAAACTTAATATACGTTTTAGTTGTAACTTTGCCTGAATTCTAAAACATTGCGAGGTCACCATAAAGGCAGTTAGCGTTGCAGAAACTGACCATATATCGTCTGTTTTTTATTACTCATGTTTAGTGATTGTCGCGATAGTCATTACGATTTTTAGTTACCAAAACTATGATTTAGTAAGTGCCTACAAGGGATTTGGCCCAAGCGACTATGTCAATCAGAAGTTGTTTCCACAAAATTTTGAGCGTGATTTTCTTGGAACTTTGATGGCCGGGCATTACGACCGTTCTATTGTGATGAAAAGTTATTACTGGGTGTGGAAATTATTTAAAATTCCGCCAGAGAATTTTACTTTTGCTTTTATGCTTGCTCAGTCGAGTGTTTTTATTTTCTCATTGGCAAAACTTTTGGAGGTTCTTTACGATAACAAACAAGCAATTTTACTCATAATTCTTCCCGTTTTGTTAACTCAGCCTATTGCCGGTGTCGACCTTGCACGCTTTGGTACTGGACTAGGTAGTTTTTTGGATTTTCCGCTCTACTATGGATGGGCATATGCATTTGCCTTTTTAGCGATAAAATTTTCTTTCCAGCACAGATATTTATCAATGTTTGCATCTCTGGCAGCTGTGACGGTGTGCCACATAACCATGGGGCTGCTGACATCTGTATTCGTTGGGGCCTGGTATTTAGTGAATCTAAAGCTAATTTTTAAAGATAGGTTTTTTTTTAGTGGGGTAGTTCTTTTACTGCTTGTTGCTATTTGGCATACCATTCAAAATATCACTGTTTCGTTATCAACACTAAGTACGGAGCAAATGAATGTTGATGACTGGGTGAAGATGACAAGGATTTTTTGTTATCATTGGTATCCAATAACGATGAAAATTTTTACTCGACTGAACGAACATATTCTTTTGTTTGGTTTAGCCGTAGGTCTGTTTGTTATGACTTTTCGACATCACGACTGGTCGATTTCAAAGAATAGCAAGATTCTTTACGGAATGGTTTCTATAATACCTCTAGTTTTTATTAGTATAGTAAGCTCGGATGTTTTTCCAATACCATTAGTGATAAAAATTGCGCCTCATCGCTCCTCTTCGTACTTAACTTTTTTCGCAATTATCTTTTACTTGGTTTATATTTCGCGGATAATATTCTCAAGCACCATAGATACGAAGAGAATATTGGCCTGGGCCGTTGTTATGTTACTGCTGTATTTTGATGCGGGTGGTGCTCTAAAAGGCCTGCCGCTGACTTTTTTAGGCAAGATTGTACTACTGTTTTTGACTGAAGTACTTTTTATTTTGCACGACAAGTACAGCAAAACAGAGAAGGTGTTATCGTTAAAAAACAATTTTTTATTCGTCACTGTTTTGGCATTATTTTTTTATTTTAATCAGGCCGGTGTGTCAAATGTAACCGTTGCCAAGGTTGCTGAGTATTTTGTTTTTCCCTTTGCTATGTTGGGTTGTGCTTTGATTTATTTCAGTAACAACCAATATAGAAAATTATTTTTTGCAATATTAGTTTTAGGCGTATGGGGGAGGGTAGGATATTCAATCGTTGAGAAGGCACACAAAAAAGTTGATATTGAATTGGCCACGTCGTATATGGATGCGCAATTGTGGGCAAAAGCAAACACGCCATTTAATGCGCTTTTTGTTGTGGATCCGTCACATGCTTATGCGTGGCGGGATTTTTCCGCACGTAGTTCATATGGAACATTTCGCGACTGGGGTTTTGTTGGACTTGCTTACGATGCCAACCTAGCTAGATACGTTGAGGGGAAAAGACGATCCTTATTGTTTGGGGTGAATATTGATGCTATTTCGCAAGAAGAAATCAATAATTCGATTGGACCGATGTTTGGTAAATACAAAAAAATAATTCGAAGCGTTTATTATTCAATGACGGCATCGGATTTGAAAGAATTCGCTAGACAAGAAGGAGTTGACTTCTTTGTTTTCAATAAAAAATACCAGCGGAAGGATATTGTTGGGAATTTGCACCCAGTATATAGTAATAAACACTATATGATTGTTTCTTCGCAGATATTAACTGCGCAATAGGGATGTGGAGTAGACGTGGATCAGAAAATTATGACGATTATTGGAGCAAGGCCACAGTTTATCAAAGCGGCCGTTGTCAGTCGCGCGTTTGCCCAAAAGAGTAATCTGCGAGAAATAATAGTGCATACCGGGCAGCACTTTGATGCTCAAATGTCTGATGTCTTTTTCAGAGAGATGGAGATTCCCGCTCCATCCTATAATCTTCGAATTGATTCGCTTGGCCATGGAGCAATGACTGGACGAATGATGGAAAAACTTGAAGATATTTTATTAAAAGAGTTGCCTGACTACGTTTTAGTGTACGGTGATACAAATACAACTCTTGCCGGTGCGCTTGCTGCAAGAAAAAATAATTTGAAACTTGTTCACATAGAAGCGGGCCTTAGAAGTTTTAACATGAAAATGCCGGAAGAAATTAATCGCATAGTTACCGACAGAATTAGTGATATTCTTTTTTGTCCAACCCAAACGGCCGTGGATAATTTACGCAAAGAGGGTTTTGACAATTTCAAATGCAATATTGCCCAGGTTGGGGATGTTATGTACGATGCTGCGTTATATTATTCCCAGAAAACTGGCGGGCCAGATGGAATAATGAATAGGAAAAAATTGGCAGAAGGTAGTTTTGTTCTAGCAACTATTCATAGAGCAGAAAATACAGATGATTTAGAGAGATTAAAAAATATAATTCAAATTCTTAATGAAATTGCAAAGGAGATGATGGTTGTTTTACCGCTGCATCCTCGCACTAGAAAAATACTGGCAAGTCAGGACTTCAAAATTGATTTTGATGTAGTTGATCCGGTTGGATATTTTGATATGTTAGAGCTTCTGAAAAACGCTAGGCTGATCCTTACAGATAGTGGTGGCGTACAAAAGGAGGCATACTTTTTCGATAAATATTGCATAACACTTAGGGATCAAACGGAGTGGATTGAATTGGTTAACAACCAATATAATTGGATCGTTGGTACGGACGTGAAATTAGCACTGGATGTTTTCCATAAAATCAAAAATGCCAAGTTTAATAGATCGTCTGCACTATACGGAAATGGTGATGCCGCGATAAAAATTGCGGATTATTTAGCAGATCGTTGAAAGTTCTAAATCCAATGGTTTTTAGTTGACCTTTAACAAGAGGCCAAGTAATCTTCAGAGTTTTTAGAAATTAACTTAAGAGAAGATTGTGATGACTAAATTAGTTATAGCTATTCCCTGTTACAACGAAGAGGCCAAAATTGCTTCTGTTTTAGAGACGCTACCAAAACAGCTTGGCGGAATTGATGAAATCATTCACCTTTTAATTGATGATGGATCATCCGACAAAACTGTCCAAATTGCTAAAAGTTGCGGCGCAGAAGTTGTGGAGCATGGTTTCAATCGAGGATTGGGCCGCGCCTTTCAAACGGCCATTAATCAATGTCTCGAATTAAATGCAAATTATCTTGTTACGATGGATGGAGATGGCCAGTTTTTGGCATCCGATATTGAAAAATTACTTTTGCCTTTGCTAACGAACAAGGCCGATTTTGTTACTGCCTCAAGATTTATGGATAGCTCGCTTCGGCCAGAGAATATCCCGTCCGTTAAGTGGTGGGGCAACCAACAAATGTCATGGCTCATCAGCACACTTACCGGAAAAAAATTTTTTGACGTCTCTTGCGGTTTTCGGGCGTATTCTGAAAAGGCGATCCTAAGTCTTAACTTACATGAACAATTCACTTACACCCAAGAAGTCTTCTTAGATCTCTCGTTTAAGGATCTTCGAATTGTCGAAGTGCCGGTAAAAGTGGTCTATTTCCCTGGCCGTAAAAGTAAAATGGCCTCCAGCATTGTTAAATATGCGTTGAAGACTTCTATGATAATTTTTCGTGCTTATAGAGATTATCGGCCACTGCGTTTTTTTTGGAGTATTGGTTTTTCGTTATTTGCTGTTAGCGTAGTTCTTTTCACAATTTTTTTCATAAACTCCTACTTGGCGGGGAGATTTTCGGGGAATTTTTGGGCGGCCTTTTCTGGAACCTTCTTTGCTTTTTTTGGAACAACTTTTATTATCTTGGGAATTGTTGTTGATATGCTAGATAGAATTCGTTCAAATCAAGAAAAGGTATTATTTTTTTTAAAAAAACGTCTGAAGAAATCGCAATGATGAAATTAGAAATGGGCGAGACTAGTGGACAAGTTATTCGATATGTTCTAATCAGTGCCTTGATGAACGTGGCCGTTTTAGTGTTAATGTATATTTTCGTCGATCTGCTTGGGATGAATGCTCGCTTGGCATTTTTTTTAGATTATACAATAGTATATGTTGCAGCGTACATATTTAATTTACGCTATCTTTTTTTTAAAGAGCATGATTGGAAAAAAGCAATGAAATATTTGATATATTTAGCAGTGTTTTTTCCTCTTGCTAATGTTCTTTTTGCTCTTCTTACTTATTTAAAATTACACTATCTTCTCGCTACCATTTTAACAACTGCTGTACTTTTTCCACTTCGCTTTTTTACCAATAAATATTTTGTCTATAGATGAGGCGTTTTTTATGATTGATGCAAAGGAGATGAATTTTCAGGCAAGTCGTCCAGGTAGTAATGTTGATGTAAAATACAACTCAAAAAATCCGATAACGAAACTGATAGTTGGTAATTTTGTCGCAACATTTAATCGCTTCCTCGACGAACTGGGGGATGAAGAAATTCACAATATCTTAGAGGTTGGTGCCGGAGAGGGGTACATCTCGATGCTTCTTGCCCGCAAATATAGCGAGGCCCAAATTATCTCATCTGATATTTCCAAAACAGAATTTGAAACTAGAAAAAATAATTTAGCACAATTTAAAAATGTGCAAGTGATGGAGGCCGATGGTTGTCATTTGCCATTTTCAGATAACGCTTTTGATCTGGTCGTATGCTCTGAGGTTTTAGAGCATATTCCTGGCCCCCATGTGGCGCTTAAAGAGATCCATCGAGTTGGCAGAAAATACGCGCTGCTAAGTGTCCCCAATGAACCATTGTGGCATCTCTTAAATATGGCCAGAGGTAAGTATTGGCGAGCATTTGGCAACACGCCCGGACATATTAATGCCTGGTCTCCGTGGGGATTTGGAAAGTTTGTGACGCAACTAAATTTTGACATTCAAAAAAGAATATTTCCGATTCCGTGGACGATGTTTCTTGCCAAAAAAAGATGAGGTGAAGTTGTGAAGTTTAAGAGAAATGACGCCAAATTATTATGGAGTTTAACGCTAGGTCTCTTCGTACTTTATTTTGCAATCTGTTACAAATGGCTATTTGTTTTAACCGCACCTTCAGATCCACTGATGTATATGGAACCGGCCCTATTTCCGGCCGACGGTTTTCCATATTTTGACCGAATTTTGCTTTGGTTGTGGCTTCGGGCGTTTTCTATTTTACCAGTGGGCGCAGAAAAAATTGGTGGAATTGCAACACTTACGACAACTAGCTTGATTTTAAGTATTGGATTTTGGTGGTTGGGAAAAAAGGTCAACCTGTTGGCAGCTTCCATGTTTGCGTTTTTGTTTATTCTGTCAAAGTGGATATTGATGCAAGCAACCTACACCTATCCAAGTGCTATGATGACTTTAGTTTTGATTTCCACGTTGGTGCTGATGGACTCTGTTTCTGAGTCGCGTAAATTTTTCGTTGCGGGATTTGGGTTTGCTTTTGCCATCATTTCGAAAGTTCAGGCGTACACTTTTTTACCTTTAATCTGTTTTCTGGCCATCTATGATGGTTCTCCAAAGGATGTAAAAATTAGACGTCTTTTTCAAATATTTATTGGAATTGTCTTGGGCACTGCGGTGATTATTGTTTCGTTGGGTTTTTGGGATGGATTTGACGTTTGGGCAAAATTATACAATCTATATTTTAGTGCGGGAATGGTAACTAAGCAGGTTGTGGGGCGGGCCCATGGTGGAGTTCCAGCGTTTTATAAATATTTATCTGTTGTGGTGGTACTATTATCTTTTGTGGGCGCAGTTGCCGCAGTTTTTCTAAAGCGATTTAAAAAAGTGTTTGTGTTTGGACTTGCGGCCCTGATTCAGGCCGCAGGGCTACTGATGATATACATCGTGACTAGACGAGGAGGGCCACTAATTCCTAATTATTCACTAGACGCTCACGTGTTTGGAATTATTGCGTTTGCTGGGTGTTTTTCGCTTTACCTAGAGCAAGAAAAATGGACTTCAATGAAGCGGTCTATTCCGTTATCAATTATCTTGTTGGTTAGCTCTCTTCTAATCATAACAATATTTTCGCTGGAGAGAAGTAGTGGAATTAAGCTATCAACCGCTCAGGCCTTAATTGGGGGGGCAAGCATTTTGATAATTGCTCTGATTGTGATCTTTCTTTTGATAAGGGAAGATTTAGTTAAAACTAAATGGAGAGTTGCTGGATTTGTAATTGCAATACTAATCTCGTCGCTTATTGTGAAGCAGTCTACCGCGGGAATCGAGCGAGCAATATTTTTAAAGGAGCGATTTGGACTATTTCATTATCTGGCAAATTATCTTCAAGAGAGCAAATTGGAAGGGAAAATTTGGGTGCAAATTTTTAGGGGATATAAGCTTGAAACCGGTGATGCGGTGGTGCGAAAACTGTTTAAAATTTTCTACGCACACAAGGAAAGTGTCGGCAGAGAGTTTGTTTTTGGGAAAAAAGAAAAAAATGTTGATTATATAATAACTGCCGACAAAAGATTAATGTATGAGACCGGATTATGCACTCCTCGTGACAACGCAAAAGATTCTGATGTTTATCTGATAACTACCGCAACTAAAGACTGCGTTTTGTTGTTCACAATTTCCATTCCAATCAGCTACTGGAAATAGTGAGTATTTGCTTGTGATTTGTGGCGGCATAAGTTCTTTACAATCACAAAAAAGACTGTTAAATGCTAAAAGTTATTGTTTTGTAGTTTTCGTCATCATTACATCGATACTGTTCTTCGAAGAAAGAGGATGTTTGTATGTTAAATTTTGCATTAGTTGGATGTGGAAGAATTGCCCCCAGGCATGCTGGAAATTTGGCAAGTGGAAAAATTTTAAACGCGAAGCTGGTGGCGGTATGCGACATTAAGGAAGAAAGGGCAAAGGCGTTTGGTGAAAAATATAAGGTTCCATGGTTTTTGGATATGCATGACATGATGCGCAAGATGAAGGATAAGATTGACGTTGTTAATATCCTTACTCCCAGTGGTGATCATGCTCAACATGCCGTTGATCTTGCGTTCTACGGAAAGCATATAGTTGTTGAAAAGCCAATGGCGCTAACACTCTCTGATGCTGATAAGATGATTGAAGCTTGTGATCGCTTTGGAATTAGGTTGTTTGTTGTAAAACAAAATCGTTTTAATTTACCAGTCGTAAAATTGAGAGAAGCTCTTTTAGAAAATCGTTTTGGGAAAATGGTTATGGGGACGGTTAGGGTTCGTTGGAGTAGAGATCAGGCCTATTATGACCAAGACCCTTGGAGAGGTAAATGGGAGCATGATGGAGGAGTTCTTTCTAATCAGGCCATCCATCACGTGGATCTATTGCAGTGGATGATGGGGGATGTCGAAAGTGTTTTCGCAAAATCAGCAACACGTCTAGTTAATATCGAGGCAGAGGACACTGCGGTGGTAGTATTAAAATTTAAAAGTGGTGCGTTGGGAATCATCGAAGCGACAACAGCAACCAGGCCAAAAGACCTCGAGGGTTCCATTTCAATTTTAGGAGAAAAAGGGACGGTCGAAATTGGTGGCTTTGCGGTTAATGAGATGAAGGTTTGGAATTTTGTAGACAATCAAAAGGGTGATGAAGGCGTTCTTACTCATTTCAAACAAAATCCCCCTGATGTATATGGCTTTGGCCACACAGAATACCTCAACAACGTAGTTCATTCAATTTTAGAAAATAAGGCCGCCTTGGTAGATGGATTAGGTGGACGAAAATCCCTCGAACTTGTTTCAGCTATCTACGAGTCGATTGAAACCGGTCGCGAAGTCACAATTAACTTTATGCCAGAGAAATGCAGACTCGGGCTTAAGAGATTAGGTAAATGAATAATTCTATTGCAGACAATGCTAAGATCTACTCCAATGTTAAATTAGGAAAGAATGTTGTTATCGAGGACTACTGTATAATAGGAATTCCTCCACGGGGAAAGGTTGATGGTGAATTAGAAACAATTATCGGAGATAATTCAACCATTCGTTCACATACCGTGATCTATGCGGGAAATAAAATTGGAAATAATTTTCAAACAGGTAACAAAGCAAACATTAGAGAAGAGAATAATATTGGGAATAATGTAAGCATTGGAACCCTGACTGTTGTTGAGCATCATGTAGAAATTGAAGATAATGTGAGAATACATACCCAGGCGTTTGTGCCTGAATATTCAAAGCTAAAAAATGGTTGTTGGCTTGGACCGAATGTCGTTTTGACAAATGCCCGCTATCCACTTTCCCCGAATGCCAAGCATGAATTGTTTGGGCCACTAGTTGAAGAGGGTGCCAAAATAGGTGCAAACACAACGCTTTTGCCTGGAGTCGTTATCGGCAAGAATGCGCTTGTTGGGGCAGGGAGTGTTGTTACCAAAAATGTTGAAAGTAATGATGTTGTTGCTGGAAATCCTGCGAGAAAAATAAAAACCATTCAAAATCTTCCATATTAATCAATTTATAAAGGCGAATGTTGTATGAAAATTCCTTTTCTTGATCTTGATGCGCAGTATCGTTCAATCAAAGATGATATCGATCAGTCGATTGCTAGGGTTATTGAAACAAAAAACTTTATTCAAGGTAAATTCGTCGACGAGTTTTGTCTTAATTTTACCAAAGTGCATGGTGGGGAACATGCGGTTGGCTGCGCTAATGGTACATCTGCTATTACGGTTTTGCTGCGAGCGCTTGGTGTTGGCCCAGGGGATGAAGTTATAACCGTAACGAATACTTTTTTTGCCACGCTTGAAGCTATCCATGAAGTGGGGGCAAAAATTGTCTTGGTTGATTGCTTGGCAGATACGTATGCAATGAATGTAGACGAGGCAGCTTCTAAAATTTCTTCCAGAACCAAGGCGATTATTCCGGTACATCTTTATGGAAATCCAGTGGAGATGAGGAAGGTTGTAAAACTTGCGAAAAAGCACGATTTGATGGTCATTGAAGATTGTGCCCAGGCACATATGGCCACTTTTGAAAATCAGGCGGTAGGAACTTTCGGAAGTGGCGCAACGTTTAGTTTTTACCCAGGGAAAAACCTTGGTGCCTATGGAGATGCAGGATTGGTTTTATGTAAAGATTCTTCGCTTCGAGATGCTGTCTCTCAGCATGTGAATCATGGCCGTCTTGGTAAGTATGAGCATGCTTTTTTTGCGGGTAATTTTAGAATGGATGGCCTGCAGGGGGCCGTTTTAAATACAAAGTTAAAGTATATTGGCGAGTGGACTAAGAAGCGGATTAATAATGCACAAATATACGATAGACTATTGAAAAAAAATGGCTTTAAGGTCATTGAAGTAACAAGTGGAGCGAAGTGCGTTTACCACATATATCTTGTCGAGGTCTCAAATAGGGCGCAGGTTATGGAGTATTTAAAAGATAAAGACGTTGAGTCACTGATTCATTACCCAGTCCCAATGCACCTGCAACCAGCGTTGCAAGATATGAAATTTAAGGTCGGTGAATTTCCTGTGGCAGAACGAGCGACATCAAGGATAATGAGTCTACCCATGTTTCCGGAATTAACGGAAGAGCAAATCAACTATGTCGTGAAAAACTTTCTAGAGGTTGCTAAAAACTAATTCTATGCTGAATAAACCTAGATCGTATTTTGAAAGGCCAATATTGTTTTTTCTTCTCGCTATCACCTATTCGATTATAAGTGTTTTCCAAATCAATTATAATATGTTTGCACTCGTTGATATACTCGGTGCTTTTGTTTTTACGTTTTTGATTTTTGGTGTCGTGGGAGGGATGATCATAGCTGTTGCTTATCGCTTAACGTGGAAGTCACAGAGAATTCTCGATTCGCGGAAAATGGATTTTTTTATTGCAACATTATCGGTGATGATTATTTTTTATCTTCTGCGCGTGAATGTGGTTTACTCGATGCCCAATGTTTTATTTCAAGTAATAATGTACTTTGTGGTCACCGCGTTAACTCTTTCATTGGTATATTTTGTCAATTTTAAGCTGTTGAACATCGTTTTGCTGGCCATGATTGGATCGGCCTTCTTCCAGTTGGGCACGAGGGCCTACACCTTGGGAAAAGAATTTGATAGTGTCAAAATTTCGCTGGCGAAAATTGATACTTACAATAAAGTTAAATTTAAGGCCTGGCCCAATGTTTACTTTATTCTTCTAGAATCATTCCATTCGGGGCGAGCGATGAAGCTCATATATGATTACAATAACGCTGCTTTTGAAAGCGGCCTTAAGTCTAAGGACTTTGTTGTTTACGATAATACTTATTCTAATTACAACATGACGCTTACGAGTCTTTTAGGTACCTATTTAATGGATCACCACTACTATAAGGCGGTTACAGGACTGGCCGACCATGCGTTCGCTCGCAAGATTATTACCGGCAATGACTACAACCCGGTACTTACTATTTTTAAAAAAAACGGCTATGCCATTCAATACCTTCTTAAAGATGGAGACTTGGTGCACAGTAAGATAAACGATCTCATCGATTATACTTTTACTGAAAATAATTGCGCTACTACTCCAGTCATTTTGTTCAAAAAAGGCCTTTTGTGTAAGGCATATTTTCTGATTACGGCCGGTAGCACTCAAAGCACTTTCAAGAACTCGGAATATATTGAAAAGGTAAAAAGAAAAATCAAGGAGTCTAGTCAGGAAAAAAACTCTCATTTAAACTTCATAAAGATAGGAGCTTTGCACTCACCAAATAGGGTAAAGCAAGCGCCTCAATTACAAAAACTTGGACTTATTGATAAGGAATATTGGGCCCACGCCTGGAAATATCTCGATTATTGGATTGACGAGTACAAAGGTATATATAAGCGGGCATCCGATGAGGCTAGTGATCTGGTTGATTATATACTTAAGGTTGACAGCGATGCTGTAATTATTCTGATGGGAGATCATGGAGCCTATCGCTATCGAGGATTGACGCCAGAGAATAGATCAATCGGCCCCGACAAGGAAATTCCGCTTAGCACTTTGACAGTGGATTTTTTTGGAGCATTTTTGGCCATCAGGTGGCCGAAAGGAGCTCGTTCGTTTACACAGGATTTGAAAGTAATTTCCAATGTTAATGTTTTTCGATATCTATTTTATAATCTCTCCGGGGATGAGGATCTGTTGAAAACTAAGGTTGAGGATAAGACCTATTATCGTGGCAGTGGCAACCAGGTTTTTGAGGTAGTGAGAGATGGTTCCCCTCTTACACAATGGAAACCTTTATGAAAATGATTTTTCATCTTTCGCGCCCATTCGATAAGCATGCACTTTCTGCAAGTGGAATTAGACCTCGTAAAATGTTACAGGCTTTTCGGGATCTCGGATATGAGGTTGAGACAGTTATCGGTACAAGGTCTGTGCGCAGACAGGCAGTTCGTGAAATTTCAGAAAAAATAAAAAATGGAACGAAATATGAGTTTTTGTATTCCGAAAGCTCCATAGCACCAACTCTTTTGTGTAATAATATTTTTCCACTTGCACTTTTCTTGGATTTTTATCTTTTTAGACTTTGCAAAAAAAACAACATACCAATTGGTCTGTTTTACCGAGATGCTTATTGGTTATTTGAGACCTATACTACTTGGAGATCAAAAATAAAGGCATTTGTTTTTCGGCTCCTATATAGACATGATCTTCGTCAATATAATAAATTTTTAACAAAAATGTATTTCCCGTCCGTTGAAATGGCAGGCTACATTCCGATTATCAATAAGGCCATGATTGATTCGCTTCCTCCTGGGCACGATGGCGTTCGTCTCGAAGAAGAATATCGCCCAAAAAACTCCTTGACGCTCTCATATATAGGAGGGATTGGGAAATACTACCAAATGCATGAATTAATAAAGGGCGTTTCAAAAATACCACAAATTAAGCTACTGTTTTGCCTTCGCAAAAAGGATTGGGATCGTGTTAAGCATGAGTATGGGGAGTTGCCAGGCAATGTCAAAATTCTTCATAAAAAACCTGAAGAATTAACCCCAGTATTTGCTGAAACGGATATAACGTTATTATTCATGAGGCCTCATGAATATAGAAAATTTATGGTTCCATTTAAACTGTTTGAATACCTTGGTTTTTGTAAACCAGTCATTGCTAGTAAGGACACCCTGGTTGGCAATATTGTTCAAGAAAATGGGATCGGTTGGACTATAGATTATAGTGCAACGTCTTTACAGGAGCTATTAGAAAGACTTTTGAAGAATGGTGAAGAGATCTACAAAATAAAACAGCATATTGTTGCAACCTCTAATTGTCACACTTGGGCCGAACGAGCAAAAAAAGTTGCAAGGGATCTGCGTCAGAGTACTTGATCAATGTTCTAACGAAATAATTGGTGCATGTACCGGTTGATTAAAGATTTAACATGTACAAGCTTGTTGCGGAGCACTTTTACTGGTGCTTTAACTTTCATACTTTTATGTAGAGTTCCGATTTTGTGAGGATTGATTACAACGGTGTTTGACTCTGACCACAGGTTGTTTATCAATAGACGCTGAAAGGTCTCTTGGTTGGGGATATCTAAAAATGAATGGAACTTCCACAGTATGGTTCTATAAATCAACCGACTGTTAAATGGTGAAAAGTATTCGTGAGCAAAAACTTGCTTTCCGTCTCTTAGTTTTACGCTATTTCAATTTAGAAATTCATTCGTTTTTGCGATGAAAAATTGGCGCATGTACAATAGATTATGGTCGACGTTGTTCTTCATGTGTTCCTCTAATGATCAGGCTTAGGTTTTGAACCACATCCTTGTCGTAATACTGTGCTAGGAAATTCAAATGAGATGAAATATTTTTTTGAATATTACTTCGGTAAAATGCACCCATTGAGGTGATGTTTTCGTTTGGAACTTTGGCGTCGACTAAATATGTTTTATTTTCGTGATTAGACCAGGTGACCTGGCCGTAATAAAATTCGTCTCCAAAAAGATTAATTTTTGAAGCCAGATCGGGACAAGTCGGAAGAAGTCCGATGCGTTCTAGTTTTTCAGAAAGTAATCTGTCTAGCCCTTTGTTTCTTTTATCATCACCCCAAAAGTTATAATTTAGTATTTTTAAAATTGGTTTGGCGATGAGCTTGCCAGCTCCAGCGGCCTCCAGAAATCTTACTGGCACATCGAAGTAGTCATATCCGTTCCAGATGATCAAATCATCAGTACTAAACACTACGATATCCTTGAGTCCGTAAATCAAGTGACCATCATTCAATTTGTTGTAGTAGTCTCTAATTAGGGCATCATTTATTAAATCGTCTGAACCGACGATCAACAGGGCATCGGGATCCAAGCTTTTCACCATATCGAGGCCTGCCTGCCATTTGTGAGAAAGGGGGGAGTTTGGGGCCTCGCAGTAGTGGAAATTAAATTTTGTAACGCTATCTTTTGTTGTTTGTCCTTCGGAACCTACAACGACAAAATGGAATTCAAAGAGATCTGTATTTCTGGCAAATAAGTTCTTGTAATAATTAAGAACAAAGTCGGTTAGCTTGTAGCGCTTCCAAATAGCGGTCAAAAAAACTAATCGTTTTTGTTTTTTTCCCTTGTTGTAATCGGCAAAATGAACTTCCTTCGCGAACGATTTAAATTTAGAGTGAATTGATTCAAGTAGTATTTTATAGCGTAGGGCCTGAGGTTGAAGAGGTTGCTCGGGCGAGGATAGGTAGAGATACTGATAAAGCAAATGAGCTTCCTTTTTGAGGTTATAAGAAACAAAAAAATCAAATATGCTGTTAAGTTTCTTAAAATTTCTAGTTGGCTTAATTTTTTGCAACAGGATAATTAAATTCTTGCCGAGATCTTTTGCTAGTTCATATTCTTCGGCTTTTGTTATGACACTATCCCTTGGAGAAGAGTTTTTCCAGGCATTTTTAAGTAGTATCGATGGGTCGATGGCATCGTCGGATTCCTTGAAAAAGCTGTAGACGATGGAGGCAATATCATGTCTTCTGCGATCCTCTATCGACTTAATCCGCAACTCGTCTAAAAATCTAACCTCAATCAGATATATAGTGGCCGTTATTACAGAAGAAAAAAAAGGTGATTCTTTTAAAATTATAAATAAAAACTCATTACTAATTGTTCTACAGACGTTATGCGCATCGATGGTGCGCTTTTCCACGATAAGGGCCTCTTGGGGGGGGGTATTTTGCAAAATATGCTTGTAAGTTTTTTCGATTCGGCTAGCATCATTGAAAGATGATGCCACCCTATATGACAAGACTATGGCAGAATTATTTTTTACACACAAACTCATCCATAGATTAAATGCCTCATGAAGCACATCTTCATTTGAAGTACATTTTAATTCTGAGAAAAGAAACTCGATGATCTTAATGTTTCTGGAAAACAAAAGAATGTAGGCCTTGCATAGATGGCGATATAGTAGTGAGGATCGCCGAGCCAATTTTAGTGAATTCCTGATGATCCTTCTCATTTCAAGTTAATCCTACTTGAGGGCTTCGCTTTGAAACTAGATTTAAAAGGAATTATGATAACGATCCCCTTTGACAGCGCTTGGCATAAACCATTTTTAAGATTATTTTTGAAGCATATATTGTCTAAAGTGGGAGAGCAAGATTTTTTTTCAATTGAAACAGCAGTTGACGCATAATTAAAAAAGGCTTAAAACCCACGCATCCAATTATTAATAATTAAGAGTATAGCATGTCAGAAAACGGCAAAAATAGCGCCCGGCACATTCTAATTTTACCCTCTTGGTATAAAAACACTTACGGGGAGAATAGTGGTTCGTTTGTTCGAGAGCAGGCAAAAGCGATAAGTGCCCACGGGTTTAAGATTGGAGTTATTCACAACAGTATGGCCCTACTAAGCTACATCGCAAAATTCAGAAAGATACCTAGGTTGAAGCAGATGTGCTTCGAGGACGATGGAATATATACTTGCCTTGGTGAGACCTTACAAATCCCGACATTGCGCGGCACGCGTATTGCCATAATCGGCTCCATTATCTCCACAATAAATAAGATTGTGTCATTCGTTAATGCCACAAGGAATCGCTGGGCCTGGCTTAAACTATTTGAAAAGTATGTTGCAGTTAATGGGCCGCCTGATCTTTTACACGTGCATAGTGTTTACCCTTCCGACGTTCCGATAACAATTGCTCGGCGTTATAAGATACCTTACGTCGTCACGGAGCATTGGAGCGGATTTGCAGATGCCAGAGTGGATCAACGAAGGGATTGGATTAGGAACATCTACTCCGCCCCCAGTGCAGTTATTTCGGTATCTACAGCGCTGCAGCGACTGTTAATGGATCGGTGCGGAGTTCGATCAACGGTCATTCCAAATTGTATAGATTTTAATAAATTTACCCCAACAGCGAGAAAGGAAAAAAATTTTTCCTTTCTCGCTGTTGGGTATTTTAATAAAATAAAACGATACGATCTATTAATTGCAGCATTTAACAAAGCATTTAAGAATGATCCTTCTGTGGAATTGCGTATTATCGGAGATGGATATTTGATGGATGATTTGAAAAAAATGGCAACTGATTGCGGAGCGAATATAACTTTTCTGGGGGGGATGGGACGATCTGAAGTAGCAACTAACATCGCAACCTCACATGTTTTAGTTTCTACCAGTGATTTTGAAACCTTTGGCGTGACACTAATTGAAGCATTGGCGTCAGGCGTGCCGGTCATTGCTACGAAAAGTGGTGGGCCAGAAGATATTGTGACGCGAGAGCAATATGGCCATCTATGTGATTCATCCATAGATAGTATCGCTAAAACGATGGTTGACGCTAAAAATAATTATGGAAAATTTGTTTCCAAGGAGATTCGGGAGCTTGCCTTTAATGATTTTTCGGAGGAGGCGGTTGTCCCGCGGATCATTGACATCTATACCAACGTCGTAAAAAACCACGGACGGCCGTGAAAGCGATATTTTATCATCCCGCAGAACTTTGCCCCAGGCCCTCAGGTAGTGGAATTCGTCCACATAAGATGATCCTTGAATTACAAAAAGCGTGTGAGAATGTCTATGTTGTCGCTGGTAATTCTAAAGAACGGAAATTGAAAGTTCGGGAAATTAAAAAAAATATAAACCTGGGGCTCAAAGTTGATTTCATCTATTTTGAAAATAAGTCGTCTCCTGTGACACTATCAATAATTAGATTGGTAGGTATTGCTTTTCCTTTCCCTTGTTTTTTTGATTTGTTCTTCTTGCTGTTTTGTGCCAGACGCGGAATAAAAATTGGCTACTATTTTAGAGATATTCATTGGGACTTTGGTTATATTTACGAAGGCGTCGTGGGATGGTTCGGAGTAATTTTATTGAAGATGTTTGGAAGATTAGAGCTTATGTTTCTCAAAAAATTTATCAAACATATATTTGTTCCAACAGGGGCCTTTGCCGAATATTTGCAAAATAAGTACAAAATTTTCTCTAGACCACTACCACCTGGATCAGATCTTGAATTGTGTCCTGCTAAAAATTATTCAAATAACAACCTTAGAATTGGATATGTCGGAGGTAGCGGGGCGCTTTATGACCCCCGCACACTATTTTCCGCGATGTCTTTGTTGCCGAAAAGTATCACTCTGAGTTATTGTACACGCAAAACGGAGTGGGAACTTGTGAAATCAAAATATCAACTGCCGCAAAACGTGAGGATTGTACATTTTTCTGGAAACGAATTAATAGATTTTTACCGCAATTGTGATGTCACAATATATCCGCTTCCCCCGGCACGCGAATATTCTCGCATGGCATTTTCGTTTAAAATTCCGGAATACCTTTGTGCCGGTAAGCCGGTTATCGTTTTTGATGGCACAGCTGTTTCCGATTTTATTATAAACAATAATCTTGGTTGGAGCGTCGGAGATAATGCGGTTGATTTAGCAAACCTTATGTTATTTCTGGCAAACGGCCATGACGAAATTTTGCGTAAAATAGATAATGTAATAAAGTTTCGACCACAACTTTCGTGGACCAATACTGTGCGCACATTGTTTGAATATTTACAACTGGAGGCCTGTCAAGCATGAAAGTATCGAAACGTATCAGGTCCAAGATTCGATCGCTAATGAGCCTTTTAATGGGGGGGCGAGATATTGTAGATGCGCTTACCTCGTTCTATCGGATGTATGCATACCAATACAAAAAACAGATTGGAATTCTTTTAGCAGGGGCAATTCTTTCTGGCGCCATAGAGATTATGGGCCTTCTTTTGCTCTACATTCTCCTGCGGTTTCTTATTAACATTAACTCATTCGACGATTCACACATAGTTATTCGCACACTAAACTCGTTTGGTATTGCTAACAGAAATCACATGGCCGCGATTATCGGAATGGCAATAACGGTTACTTTCGTCGCCAAAAACATCTACATAATATTCTATTATCATACACAGCATCTAACGCTTAGGCGTTGGAAGATAGATTTAGGAAAAAGGCTAATGGAGGGCTATATGGCCGCTCCGTATCAAATCATGTTGGGATACAACAGCTCAACAATTATAAGAAACGTGAACAATATTGTGGCCCAGGCCCTGAACGGATTTGTTCTTTCTGGTTTTAACTTCTTTTCTAATATGATTGTAGGTCTAATTTTGCTCAGTATCCTTTATGTGAAATACTTTACTATCACACTAATAACTGCTTCAACTTTAGTGGTCTCAACGATACTTCAAAATAAATTCATCAAAAAGAAGACAGCTGATCTGGGGAGAGAGCGCGACAAGCTGATGGTGGAACAAAACAAGAGCGTGTATCAAGGACTACACTCATTAAAGGAAACTAAAGTTTTATTGAGAGAAAACTTTTTTTTAAAGAACTTTGAGACAATCAACAATTTGACCGTGGATAACGATACTACCGCAATGTTGTATGCGAGGCTGCCTAGCCACATAACGGAAGTTGTTATTATTATCTCTATCGTGATGATTTCTGTTGTCGTCTTGTTTGAAAATTCCCATGACTCTAGTCTATCGGTTGCCTCTCTTGGAATTCTCGCGGCCGTTGCATTTAGAATTGCTCCTATTATGAATCGTACTACCGCAGCATTGCAAGGATTGAGCAATAATCTTAACAGCATGAAGACATTGTTTGCAGAATTTCAAAAACTAAAAGATTACAAATTGCTTAATTTGGATCGCAAGAATATCAACGCCCTCCCCTTTAATTCAACGATAAAATTACAAAAAGTCAATTACAGATACCCTAAGGCCAGATCAAGGGCACTGGCGGATATCAACTTGGCCATTAATCGTGGAGAGGTAATGGGTGTAGTCGGAGAGTCAGGTGCTGGCAAGACCACCTTGATTGATTTAATTCTAGGACTTATTGCCCCGACAGAGGGGAATCTTTCCATTGATAATGTATTGATCACAGAGAGTAATACAAAAAACTGGCAAAAAAATGTCTGCTACGTTCCTCAAGCAGTATACCTGAGTGATGCGTCTATTCGATCAAACATTGCTTTCGGAGTCCCCGATAACGAAATTGACGATGGCCGAATTGTGGAAGTGCTAAAGGATGTTGATCTGTATGATCATGTTATGGCCCTTGATGGTGGAATAGCATTTGCGGTAGGCGAAAATGGAAAAAACTTATCGGGAGGCCAGAAACAGCGTGTTGGTATCGCTCGGGCGCTATATCTTGATGCAGACGTTATTGTACTCGATGAAGCAACAGCGGCATTAGATGTGGGCACGGAATACAAGATCACCGAAACAATCAAAAAAATTAAAAATAAAAAGACGATCATTGTTATAGCACATCGTCTATCGACGATTTATGAAGCAGATCGGGTAGTTTTTATGAAAGATGCGAAGGTTGTCGATGTTGGTACTTTCAGTGAATTAGTCGGGCGTAATCCTGCTTTTGAAGACATGGCGATCAAATCACGGCTTGTTACAAATGATGTTGCGTCACAGGCAGAGATTGTCTAATTAACTGCTTCTATATGCCTCAATACTTGCTTAATTTCCAAATATCTCTCAAATCTCTCAAATCTGTCAAAAATCTCTCAAAATCTCTCAAAAATTGAGATATAATGGGTGTGGATTATTTATTTTTAATTTTATAGAATAAAAGAGAGAAGCAAAATGATGGCAACTTATTCAGAAATCGAAGGCCGTTGTCTTGAGTTTAAAGAGAAGTTAACTACCTATCAGCAACTTTACAAAACGGTTGTGGCGTTTGCCAACGATGTGGGTGGAAAAATCATAATAGGGGTTCAGGATAAAGATAGAAAAATAATTGGTGTAAATGAGCACGACCTCGATCGCTATTTGGAAGAAATTCCGCGGGCCATCTATGAGGCGATTACCCCCGCTTTGCAACCGGCCATGGCCGTCAAGCTTATGTCTGGAAAGCAGCTTTTGGAGATCGAAGTTTTTCCTGGAAACAAAAAACCATATTTTATAAAATCCAAAGGCCTTCCGGCGGGAGTATACATTAGAATTGGTTCGCATAGTGTTCCGGCCTCTGCAGACATCTTGGAAGATCTTCAACGTATGGCCGGCAGTGAAAATTTTGACAGCGGCCTAGCACCAGGAGTTACAGTACAAGAACTTGATCCTCTGGCACTGAAGTCGTATTACGGAAAGCATTATTCTCAAGAGCGGTTAGTCTCAGATAAGATTATTATCCGTGACCCCTTTTCTGGAAAGCTGGCCATTTCATTTGCCGGGGTGCTTTTTTTTCATCCGCATCCAGAGAAAATTTTTCCTCAATGTGAAATACTATTCACCAAGTTTGCCACAACAGATACAAAAAAAATTTCTCGGAGCATTGACTTTCACGGCCCTTTAATTTCGTTGGTAGATGAGGTTCTGACAGAAGTGCAATCTCATTTGGCCCGCGACTTTAAATTAAAGGGGGCCAGGCTGTCGGCCCAAAATCATATAATACCAGAAGAGGCCTTGCGTGAATCACTGATGAATGCGGTGATCCATCGAAAATACTATTTGAGCGATGCCATTAAAATAGCACTATTTTCTGATCGCTTGGAAATATTTAGTCCTGGAAATTTTCCTGGCCCCATTGTAGATTTGCGCAGTGGCGTCTCCTATTCTAGAAATTCACTCATCCGCCAAATTGCACGTAATGCTGGACTTGTCGAAAAAAGAGGATTGGGTCTGATTAAAATTTTGGACACTTGTCAACATAATGGTAATCCCCCTCCAGATATCTATGAAGGTGAAGGAGATTTTGTAAAAGTAGTCTTTTATTTGGATCAAAACAAAAAAATAAAAGAGCAGTCAATCGTTGATTATAATTCCTGGCCCACGGGCCTTGTGTTACTACGAGAGTGGCATCAAGAAAAGAGGGCGTTCACACTCAAAGAGCTAGCAGCATTGTTGCAGTGTTCTCGAAACACGGCAAAAAGTAAAATTGAGTTTTTGCTAACGAAGAAATTTTTGTATTTAAAAGGTGCGGGCCCGAGTACTCGCTACGAATGGCAGTAGTTTTAGTACCAGTGACTATTTGAATTTTGCAATAGTTTCTAGGTAGGCCCGGGCCATGCTATCTATAGAAGCACTCCATGTATAGTTGGAAAGAACATGTTTGCGTCCGTTTATCCCCATCATGTTTCTTAGTGTCTCATCTCTAATTAATTTTGTTATTGCTGCCGATGCTTCTACCTGGTCATCTGTTTTGACAATAATTCCCGTAACGTTATCAATTGTGACTTCTGCCGGCCCATCGGCGTTTGAAACCACTACAGCTTTTTGACAGGCCGACGCTTCTAATATAGCAACGCCAAAACTCTCTTTGCGCGAAAGTGCGACGAAGAGATCCATTTGATTGATCACACTAGGAACTTGCTCATGTGGAATTTTTCCAAGGAAGGTGGTGTGATCTGATATACCAAGTCGTGCTGCTAAATCGAGCAGGTCTTTTTTTTGCGGGCCATCGCCTGCAATTAATAATTTTAAATTGTAATCTTGCTGAAGACTATTTTGGGCCTTAGCAAAAGCATGTAGCAAAGTATCAATTCCGTATTTATGTTCGAGCGTTTTTACCGTTCCAATTGTTAGATTTTTATTTGGTGTGTTCACATTTGACTGTGGTGCAAACAATTTTTCGTCGATCCCAAAAGGAGTTATAAAAACCAAGTCGTGGGCAAAAGTTTTTGCCATCTCTTTTGCCATAGCATTACTTGTTGAAGCAATAGCAGTTGCATTTTTTAAGTTCCCTTTCAAAAACCATTTATGGACAGATGATTTATTGGGGAAATCGTAGATATCACTTCCCCAAACGGATAGAAGTAGTGGTTTAAAACGACAGAGTCTTGCCAACAAACCATATCCGGTGGCGTAGTGAGCATTAAGAATATCTGGACGTAGCATTTTGAGAAGAGACCTTAAACTGATAGCGGAGGAAAAATATCCAAAGGGGGCATAAAAAGGAAGTATATGAATTTGTACTTTCGCATCATACTGATTGGGCAGCGGAGGAGGAGGGTGGCAGCTGATAACATGCACATCGATACCGTTGGCCGCTAGCCCATTGGCCCATCTACAAGTATGTATTGATTGTGCGTTAGCAAGAAGAGCTACCTTCATTTGCATATTCCGGTTAGTCAAAATTTTTGATGCAGTCGACGATATTGTCGGCGTGAATGTAATAATCTTTTTCTAGCACTCGATTGGCCGGCGCCGGAAGATCTGGTAGGGCCAGTCGGCGGGCACGGGTGGATGGAGCATGTTCTAAAACTTGCGCCAAGATTTCTGCGGCAACTCCAAAGCTGGCCCAGGTACCATCTACCACGATAATTTTTTTAGTCTTTCTCGCAGAGGCAAGGATTGTACTACTATCAAGAGGCTTAATAGATCTTAGGTCAATGACCTCGGCATTGATGGCATAGGTGTTTTGCAATATTTGGGCGGCCTTCAGTGATTCTTGAACTAAATAGGAGCTAGCGACAATCGTCAGATCTGTTCCTTCTCTTGCGATATGGGCCTTGCCAATGGGTGTTTCAAAAATTTCTTCAGGAACCTCATCTTCAATCCCATACAACCATCGATCATCAATGAATACTACCGGATTAGGATCTTTGATTGCCGCAACCATTAAACCCTTGGCATCGCGGGCAGTCGCTGGCATGACCACCTTGAGTCCTGGCACATGAGCAAACATGGCCTGTAGTGCTTGGGAGTGCTGAGCGGCCTGCTCACCGCCACGATTTATGATCCCCCAAAACACAACGGGTACCGGGAGTGCCCCACCATTCATATAACTCCAGTTGGCCGCTTGATTAATTATTGGATCAAAAGCATAGAGCATAAAATCCACCCGAGGATGCACCGAAATAGCTGGATGGCCGGCGATGGCCGCCCCGACGGCCGCACCGGTCATAGCATTTTCAGAAACAGGTGTGTCAATAACTCGATCATCTCCAAAAAGCTCAATCAAATCTTTACAAGTGTTCCCTACATACCATGGACTTTTAACTCCTTGGCCGATTAGAATAACGCGTTCGTCTGCTTGCATGGCCTGCTTTAATGCTTCGTTGATAGCAAGACCGAATTTAAGTTTTCTGGCCATAAAAAAGGTCCTTGTGCAGATCGTTTCGAGAGGTATTCAGCAAGGCGACAGCTTTTTGGTGAATGCCTTCAATTTCTTTTTTGAATTTTAGTTGCACCACTTCCATTTCGGAGGCAGTTAAAAGTTTATGGGAAATTAGATAGGATTCGAATAATTTTATGGGATCTCTTTTCAACCAGCGCTCAATTTCGTCTAGTGGCCGGATATCAGTATGAGTTCCTTGAATATTATCATCCGGGCCTACATGGCCTCGCTGCCGATAGGTTTTACATTCGATAAAGGCCGGGCCTTGGCCTTCGCGTGCTGCCAAGCTTGCTTCCAGAGCACACTCGCGAACTGCAAGTACATCGTTTCCATCAATAACATATGATTTCACATTAAAGGCGTCGGCCAGTTTAGAAATTTCTCTCGTAGGCCTTATCTCATCAATTCGCATATGGGTGGAGTATAAATTATTTTCGCAGACAAAAACTATTGGAAGTTTTTTGAGAGAGGCAAAATTAAGAGATTCTGCAAGGACTCCCTCTCCGGTGGCCCCATCTCCAAAATATGAAACTGCTATTTGTTTTTTATGATTATTTTTTGCTGCTAATGCCGCGCCAAGAGCAAGTGAAATAGTTCCTGAGACGATGGGGGCGGCACCCAACATTCCAACTTCTGGTGCGATGATGTGCATTGATCCGCCTTTTCCCTTGCAACATCCTTCTGATAAACAATAAATCTCCATGATCATGCGTTCGAGAGATCCGCCCTTGGCCAAATAGTGCCCATGCGAGCGGTGATTTCCGAAGACGTAATCTTGTTTGCCTAACGTAGAACTGATTCCGACGGCAATGGCCTCTTGGCCTGAACACATATGCACTGGACAGCGAATAATTCCTTGGAGAATTGGTTCAACAAAACTCTCTTCGGCGAATCTGATTTTTATTAATTCCGAGTATAGGTGAGCGGCCAGCTCTTTGGGCATTTGCACTTTACATTTTCTCCGCGCTGTGAGTAGAATCGCCCCAAGATAAGTTAGTTTGTATTATTTGACAATAAGGCATTGCTTGAAAGCTTGGTTTTCCTCAGACAAGATTGCGGCTTGGTTACCTTTTTTAATGCTTTTCTTAGTTTTTCCGCTCGCCCTCACTCTACACAACCAAGAAGAGTTATCCCATCCACTGGGGCACTATCTTGTCATCTATTTTTCTTTCGCCATTGTCTCTTACTTGTTGTTGGTGCTTTTGTTGCGATATCTTTTGCCCACCTCAAGCAAAGAGCTGATTTCTGTTTTAATGTTTCTTTTGGGGATGTTCATTTTAATCTCAGATATTGTTGCTCCGCTGCGACTGGATAGCTTTGATGATTTGTCAGGAATTGGCAAAATAAAGGTTCTTCCGCTCGATTTTATTTTTGAGTTTTTTGTGGGGATTGCGTTGTTATTTTGTCTGCGAGTAAAACGAGATTGGTTATTTAAGATTGGATCAATAATTACGATCTACTTTTTTGTTTCACAAGTGGCGGTTTGGGCCCACGCGGTATCAACTAAGGATGATGCACCAGAAAATAAAGATCTGGCCCAACAATTAAAAGGAAATACTACCGTTGAGTCTAAAGGAAATATATACCACTTCATTTTTGATACATATGGCCCAGGTTTTTTAGAACATCTTTCAGCAATAAAAGGGGCGCAGGAAAGTTTTAATGGTTTTGTTTATTTTAAAAAAAATCTAACCAATTCTGATTATACCCAAATTTCGGTTCCGATAATTTGGAGCGGACATACTTTTTTGGATTCAGACCTTTCCATTTCTGCTTGGAGACAGACAGGGTTTATGTCTCAGGGCCCACTGGTTGATTTTCATAAAAGTGGTTACACTATTTATGAGTACCAAACTAAATATCGTCACCGCCTGGCCGATCATACGGTGCATGGCAACGATCTAAAAGCCAAAATTTTTGAAATAGGAGATGATGAATTCGGCCCGTGGAATATAATGGATTTGTCTATATTGCGGGCCGCACCTACTTTTTTACAAAACTACATTTTCTATAAGGGCGATGGACCACTCTCCAATCTGAGATTTGCCTTCGCCAAAACAAAAAAACTGTCTGGGAATTTTGTGAGGGCCCCATTAGCAGTTGCGGTGCTACAAAAATTTCTAGCAGAAGAACCCTCAAGATCAAATAGTGGCAATTATGTGCTTGCCCATATATCTTTGCCGCATGACCCATATGTAGTGACAAGAAAATGTACTACAAATTTTACCGCCACCACATATGATGATCAGGCCATTTGTGCTGTTCGATTTATGGTTGAGATTATTAAGACACTAAAAGCGGAGGGCCGTTATGAGGACTCAACTATTATTTTTCAAGGTGACCATGGCCCTGTATTAAGTAAGAGAGAACGCAAGCAAAAAGGTATCGTTTTTTTAAAAGGCCCAAAGACATTACTTCTGATAAAACCACCCAATAGCAGTGACTTACCAATGGAGATCTCTGAAATTCAGTCCCAGTCATTGGATATTGCCCCCACTCTATACGCCTTGACAGGCGTTTCGCATGATCAAAAGATGGAATTAGCTGGAGAAAATCTATTTTCTAATCATGTTAATAAGTCGCGAGAGATACATATTTACTCTTATAGGCGGCCATATAATAATCGCACGGAAGAGCTAATGCATTGGAGTTTTGTTGACGGGATAGGATTTAAGAAGTATCAAAATATACTTCCAAAAATGTAAAAAAATTAATAGGAGAAGCTTATATGACGAAGACAGTTTATGTGGGAATGAGTGCAGATTTGATCCATCCTGGACATTTAAATATTATCAATAACGCAGTTAAGTATGGCGAGGTTATCGTTGGAGTTTTAACAGATGAGGCAATTGCCAGTTATAAGCGTCTTCCATATATGAATTTTGAGCAACGCAAACTTGTAGTAGAAGGGTTACGTGGAGTTACTAAAGTTGTTGCGCAAGAGAGTCTAGATTATGTGCCTAATTTGGAAAAAATTAAACCTAACTTTGTTGTTCATGGTGACGATTGGAAAACAGGAATTCAGAGCGAAACAAGACAGCGAGTTATTGATACGCTGGCCAAGTGGGGGGGGCAGTTGATTGAGATTCCGTATACAGATGGTATTTCGTCTACGGCCCTAATCAAAGCATTAAAAGAGATTGGAACTACTCCTGAAATTCGTCAAAATAGATTAAGAAGACTGTTATCGGCCAAAAAATCTGTGCGGATGATGGAGGCACACAATGGATTGACGGGTTTGATTGTAGAAAATGCCAAGATTACAAAAAATAATACAACCGTAGAGTTTGATGGAATGTGGTTGTCGAGTTTAACGGAATCTACTGTACGTGGAAGGCCAGATATTGAGGCGGTAGATTTTTCATCAAGGATGACTACCTTAAATGATATTTTAGAGGTTACCACGAAGCCAATTATTTTTGATGGAGACACTGGTGGAAAAAATGTTGAGAATTTTGTCTTTATGGTCAAGACGATGGAGAGATTGGGGGTATCGGCAGTAATCATAGAGGATAAGGTTGGATTAAAGCAAAACTCTCTTTTTGGTACAAGTGTTCAGCAAACCCAGGCCACCCCAGAGGAGTTTGCACGAAAAATTCGGGCCGGGAAAAAGGCGCAAGTTGGCCACGCTTTTATGGTTATTGCCCGAATTGAAAGTTTAATTGCCGGGGCCGGAGTGGCCGATGCAATTTTACGCGCAAAAACATATATTGAAGCAGGTGCCGATGGGATTATGATCCATAGCGCCAAAAAGGATCCTAAGGAAATTTTTGATTTTTGTGATGCATATAAAAAATTGGAAAAGGTTGTTCCGCTGGTAGTAGTTCCGTCTAGCTTTAATTCAGTATATGAGAAAGATTTGGCCGAACGAGGTGTTAATATCGTTATATATGCTAATCAATTACTTCGAGGAGCATATCCTGCGATGATGCGTGTAGCTAATACTATATTGGAAAATGAGCGTGCTTTGGAGTGCGATGATACCATAATGCCAATTAAAGAGATCCTAACGCTGATTCCTAATGCGGAAGCTTAGTTTTATCAACCTCTTTCCAGTTAAGAAGAGGAGTTCCCTCTCGCACTGTTTCTATTATTCTTCCGTGCTTTGCCGAGGCATAGGATATGTTTGGGGCCATTGTTGATAACAGATCTGGTTGTTGTGCCAATTCAGAAAAAAGATATTTGAAAATATTAACATTACTTAATATCGAGATCTCTCTTATTTGTTGGCCTGCTGGGCGAGGCCATCGAATTGCACAAAAAACACCGAACATATCTTCTGTGATAAGTTGTTCATCAACGCCATGTTGATTCATTTCCTTTCTCATTTTATCAATAGAGAGGTTTCTGGAAGGAAGGCCTCGATACCTAAATGAACCATGATCTCCCAGCGCAATGATTACGGCGGAATTATCCTTGTCAATAATATGAGTAACGAGATCAAGAAGTTCATCTTCTGCATGTCTGTAAATTTTTCTATATTCTTCGATCCAATAATCCAAGTAGATCCATGGCCGTTCTTTGGTATCAGCGCTATCGGTAATTTTAACGCCTATATCGCGAAGTTTTTTTGCCGAATATTTGACGGAGTGAGCTGCTCCGGCCTTAATGAAATAAAAGGTTGGTCTTTCATTGCTTGCATCATCAATGCGTTTTTTAATTTTATTAATGAATTCATCCTTGGCCAGTGAAACGCTAGGTCTGTTTTCCCAAAAAAAGTAGTAGATTTTTTTTAGTAATTTACTGCGAAACAAAGAGATGGCCGCAGTGGCCTCATTTTTTCCAAAAAAAGTAAAATCAATCTGCTGCCCGGGATGATCATTTAATAGATCATGACTATTTTGTAATAGATAGTCTACTTGGTAGCCGTTATGCTTAAAGATGGTTAAAGTTGGATTGAATCTATTTCCTCCAATTATGCTGCGAGCAAATGAATTATCAGAAATACCAGTTTCTCCACGGTTGTAGTGATGATCCATAAGAAAAATGGAAAGGAGACTACTAAGAGTAGACTCATAATTAGAATATGTATTGTCGTATATCGAAAAGTCTAGCCCGGAAAGTTTATTCACCATCGAGGAGTTATCATAGTTGTAGATTTTTTTTACAGCATAAGCTGAATGAAATGATTCTAGTAAAATAAAATAAACATTAGGGCGTGTTACAAATTTCAATTTACCATACTGCTTAATTTTTCTTGAGTCTATCTGAGCACTTTTTTCTTCGCTGCGTAAGGTGCTGGCCCGCCCACCCCATTGAATAATGGCACTGATTAGCATTGATGCCAGAATGATATTTAAGAACATGAATCGCGCTTTATAAACTATCATTCCGACAAATAATGGAAGGCCTAGATAAATAAGATTCTTCTCTAAAGTGCTATCGTTGTAAGAAATATTTGCCTTAAAAAGATAGAGAATCGTTGCAACACCAAGCGCCGCCACCGTGAGATCCATTACTCGTTTTTTTAAAACAGAGGGAAGGTGGGAGGCGGCCAGTATTATATGAGTCACTAAAATGATTATGGAGTTGCTAACAAGAAATAAAATAATAAGAAAGAAGAGCGTCCGTAGAATTTGTTCTGAAGTAAACATGTGATAGTTGATCTGCAAGACACCAATAATCGGATAAACGGTGGCCAGTATTATAAACAAATGCGCCTGGCCAAGGGCAGAAAGTATATTTTTGGAGGTAAAAAGCATATTTAAATTGTAGGCCATGAAGAATAAATTTCTATGTTGTCACATAAGAATTTATTTTTTCTCGGAGAATATGCGCTGGAAAGTTTCTTTAATCTTTCCCCAGTAAACTTTGCCGGCAACTATAGACCCGACGACAGCTCCAACAACTGCTTGCATAACAATGGACATTGATCCAGGGTCTATATACGCGTTGGCAGTGCCGATAAATGGAACAAGAATTATAATTAGAAGTAGTATTCTCATTGCAATTTCTCCTGAAAAGTTAAGTCGCGACATTAGCACCATATTATTTTGTTGTAAAATTAAATTGCACTACTTAGAATCATCTTCCAATGAGCAAAGTCTTATTTGACTATTTTGTAGCAGTTGTTGCCTTGTTTTTTTTACTTCCAATTTTTTTGGTGATCGCCATTGTCATAAAGTTGACATCGTCTGGGCCAATTTTTTATCGTGGAGAGCGGACGGGCCAACATGGTGTATCGTTTAAAATTTTTAAGTTTCGTACGATGGTTGTTAACGCTGAGAAATTAGGTGGGCCAACGACGGGACTAAATGATCCGAGAGTGACAAAAATCGGTCATTTTTTGCGGAAATATAAACTAGATGAACTTCCCCAACTTATTAATATAGTTAGAGGAGAAATGAGTTTCGTTGGGCCACGGCCTGAAGTAAAACGCTATACGGATCTGTTTTTAGGGGATGAGAAGTTGATTTTGACTGTTAGGCCAGGAATCACCGATTATAGTTCAATCAAATTTGCGGATCTTGATTACCAAGTAGGTGCAGAAAATATAGATCAAAACTTTGAGGCCAAAATTTTACCAGAAAAAAATAAGTTGCGTATAAAATATGTCAAAGAACAATCTTTCTGGCTTGATTTAAAACTGATTTTTTTGACGATCTTGCGAGTTATAAAAAAATGAGATATTTGTCGCTTGATAATCACAAATTTTGTCCTTCTTGTTTGGGATTAGGCTGTCTGGCATTTGGTGGGTATGGGGTCGGTTTTGTTGATGATCAAAAATTAGAACAGACTTTTTTTAAAGCAATCGACAGTGGGATAAATTTTTTTGATACCGCAGATATATACGGCCTTGGTCGAGCGGAACTATTTTTAGGAAAGCTTATTTCTAAAACGGCCGGGTTGCGCTCGAAATTGCTTTTGGCCTCAAAATTTGGTGTTCGTCGTTCTGATATTGGCGAGATTTTTTATGATAATTCTATTGATTGGATAGAACAGGCGTTGATGGCCAGTCTTGAGCGCCTGCAAACAGATTATCTCGATCTATATCAATTGCATTACCCTGATAACAAAACTCCCATTGAAGAGGTTATGAATTTTTTGGATAAAAAACGGCAAGAGGGAGTGATTAGGTATTTTGGTGTTTCAAATGTCAGTGATAACGGAGTTCTTTCGGAACTTGCCAAAAAATATCCATATTTTATTACTGCGCAAATGGAAGGTAGTCTGATTCATAATCCAAATACTGCCAATTTTCCAGAACAGATTGCGCCAATTTTTTATGGGGTATTAGCGCAAGGCCTACTGTCTGGGAAGTATGACAAAGATAGTAAGTTTGCAGAAAACGACGCCAGAAGTCGGCCCAAATATGTTAATTTTCACGGAGAAAAATTGGCGCAAAATTTAGAAGTAGTTGAGCGACTTAAAGTATTTGCAAAGAAATATGGGATGACTCCAACTCAAATGGCATTTCGTTGGGTTCTAGATCATTATCCAAGGGCCGTGGCCTTGATTGGAGCAAAGGATCAAGAACAACTTATCGAGGCCCTTGAGAGTTGTAGCTGCGTCTCTCAAATAGATTGGACTATATGAGAATATGGCTAATTAAGGCCGGAGAGCCATTTCCTCTTTCATCATCAGCTCGTTTATTCCGAACTGGTATGATGGCCAACATTTTAATTGAGCGAGGCCATCATGTCGTTTGGTGGACTACGGCCTATGATCACTTTGAGAAAAAATACATTGCAGACAAATTTACGATTCATCGGTTACAAAATAATTATGAGCTGGCCATTCTCTATCCTACGACGCCATATAGAAAAAACATTTCATTAGCGAGAATAAAAAATCATCAAGAATTAGCGCAGACATTTGTCAGAGAGATTAATTCGTTTCCCCTTCCAGATATTATTGTGTGCTCTTATCCCATTATTGAGTTGGCCGAGGAGGCAATTAGGTTTGGTCAGCGGCATAACATCCCGGTGGTGGTGGATATTAGAGATTTATGGCCAGATGTTTTTTTAGAGGTCTTGCCGCGTTACCTTAATTTTTTAGGACGGCCGTTTTTATATTTTTTAAACCAGAAGGCACAATATGTATTTGATAACGCCGAAACGATTATTGGTTTAACAGATGAATTTTTACAATGGGCCTATAAAAAATCTAATCGAAAGCAATTAAAGAAACATATTAACGATTTTGTTGTTCCTATGGGATATTCAGATGTCATTCCGGATGCAGGGGACGTGATAAATGCTGACCAGTTTTGGGAAAAACAAGGAGTGGTGAAAACTAATTTTAATATCTGCTTTTTTGGTGCACTAGGAAAACAATTTGATATGAAGACGGTGATTGAAGCGGCAAAAAGGATGCAAAATAGAAATGATAGAAATGATAGGATCAAGTTCATTATCTGCGGGGATGGAGAGTCTTTAGCATTATATAAAGAGCAGGCAAGTGATTTATCTAATGTGTTATTTACTGGGCGAGTGGACAAAGTAAAAATTTATTCATTAATGAGACGATCAAGTATCGGATTAGCGCCATATAAAAATAGTTTTGACTTTAGGGCCAGTATTGGCAATAAACCGGCCGAATATTTTTCCGCGGGCCTTCCTATTATTTCCGCAGTCGACGGCGTGTTAGGTAGACATCTTCGTCAATATAATTGTGGCCTGATTTATTCTTCCGGAGATCCTAGTGATTTAGTAGATAAAATTATGGAGCTATATAACAATCGTTCGAAGTGTGAGAAGATGAGTTCCAATGCGCAGGCCTTGTATGCAGAGAAGTTTATTGCTAAAAAAGTTTATACAGAATTTGCAAAAAAACTGGAGGCCATCTCCAATAGGTATTGATGGTTATTCTTACAATTCCTATGTTTTATATGCTGGAGTTATGGATATGGAAAATCGGATTATTCAATTTATAGGGAAGACAACATACTTGGCATTTTTACTGCTGGCAGCGCTGCTATTTATTGCCTTTGCCTTAAGTTCGCTTCATCACATTTTTCTTATTCCTCCGGCCTTATATTTTTTATATTTGTCCGCCAAAAAAGGTGAGTTGCGTCAGCAGTTTTGTCAGTCTAGGGCAGAGTTATTTCTGCTATTATTGGTTATTACCGCCCTGATTTCGATTGTGATCAACATTGATATGATTAAAGCGCCTCTAAAAAACATATTAAAGCTTAAATATTTTATTATTCCCTTGCTCGCTATTCCTGCCCTTAAATATACCTTCAGGACTTATATTACAGAGCGAAAAATCAAAATTTTGGCCAATACATTTTTAATTTCCATTACGGTGGCCACGGTAGCTGGGATGATTGGAATGAAGACCGGATTTAATCCGCTTAAGTGGGCAACGGTAAAAACCGCTCGCAATGCTGGGATGTATGGCATGGTGATGAGCTACGCTTATGGACTTAGTATGATATTGCCGGCAATGTTGGCGACGATTGTTGCCTTGAGAAATAAGAATAATCGTTATCTTACTAACTATGTAAGTGAAAAACTTCTATGGGGAGCAACAATTGTTAATTTGCTCGGCCTATATTTTTCTTATACGCGGGGGGCAATGTTGGGAATGATTGCTGCTTTACCGTTTGTTTTTTTCTTTGCGCGCAGGAAAATATTTTGGGCCATGATGGCCATGGCCGGAGTTGTTTTCTCTGTGATAATTGTTATTACATTCAGCGGTACAAACATTAATTACTATCGTTTAAATGCGGCCAAAAGTAATTTTTTGCGAATGAGTATCTATAAGGTTGTGGTAAAAATGGCCGAAGAAAAACCACTTCTAGGAGTAGGATTTCGCAATGTTGAACGGCAAGTAAAAGAATTTCGTAATAAATATCAAATGCAAGATTCTAAGTTTGTTGGCCATGCACACAATAACTATCTTGAGTTTCTAGGAGGGACGGGGATTATTGGGTTCACCTTTTTTGCCCTATTTTTGTTTTCCTGGATGCAGATGCTATTGGTTAGCAATAATATTTGGCCTGCACAAATATTACTTCCGTTTATGATCAGTTTTTTAACTTCGGGACTTTTTCAGAGTACTATCATTGATGGTGAAAATACCTATCTTGTAATGGCCTTGTTCATGTTAAGTCTGATGCGGTGCTCAGAAAAGGTACGACGAACCTCATAATATTTATGTAATAATATTTATGGTCAAGTTACATTTTCTGTTGTTACCATATCTGCCACAAATATTTTTTATTATTAACTGCGACAATGACAATGGAGGCAACAATGGCAGTGTATATTTTATCGGGGGCACGAACCCCTAGTGGTAGTTTTATGGGAGCATTATCTTCAGTTCCCGCTCCTCGCTTAGGAGCAGTGGCCATTAAGGGAGCTTTGGCCAATGCTCAAATCTCTGGTGATAAAGTTGGCGAAGTATTTATGGGAAATGTTATTCAGACGGGAGAAGGCCAGGCACCGGCACGTCAGGCCGCATTGTTTGCGGAGTTGCCTGAATCTGTTCCCTGTACGACAGTTAACAAAGTGTGTGGTTCTGGAATGAAAACCATAATTATGGGAGCGCAATCAATATTGGCCGGAGATAATAATTTGGTAGTTGCCGGTGGTATGGAAAATATGTCCATGATTCCTCATTTTGTGGGAGGCAGTCGTTCGGGGACTAAATTTGGGCATATTGAAATGAAAGATACATTGTTGCATGATGGGTTGTGGGATGTTTATACTAACCGCGCCATGGGAAATTGTGCGGAAGAGTGTGTGACAAAATTTAATTTTAGTAGGCAAGCACAAGACGCATTTGCCATTGAATCTTTTAAGCGTGCACAACAGGCGATGAAAGAGGGTATTTTTAAAAAGGAAATTGTTCCAGTTACCATCAAGGGCAAGGCCGGAGATGTGGTGATTTCCGAAGATGAAGGGCCAATGACGGCCAAGTTTGACAAGATTCCTGCTTTGAAACCGGCCTTTGATAAAAATGGCTCGATAACTGCGGCCAACGCCTCCACCATTAATGATGGCGCTTCCGCGGTAGTTTTGGGAGGAGAAGAGTATCGCAGTAAAGCAAAATTTAAAATTGTTGCTTATGCCGGGCATGCTCAAAATCCTACCTGGTTTACTACGGCGCCGGCGGCAGCAATGAAAAAGTGCTTGGAAAAAGCACATTTGAAATTAAGTGATATTGATCTATTTGAAATTAACGAGGCCTTTGCTTGTGTGACGATGGCCGCTATGACAGAGTTAGCACTAGATCATTCTAAAGTTAACATCTATGGTGGTGGAGTGAGCCTAGGACATCCTATAGGAAATTCTGGAACTCGCATTGTGGTTACGTTAATGAATGCAATGGAGCAGAAAAAATCGAAATATGGTATGGCCTCGATATGTATAGGTGGTGGTGAGGCCTTGTCTCTCATTCTCGAAAGACTTTAAGGTTCTATCAGAGGTACGTTATACCTTTTCTAAGCGCTGCGTTTAACACAGTGCCTAGAAAAAATATGACGTACCTAACACTATTCCGTACAGTAGCGGTTGGTGTAACATATATATCCACAAAGCATTTATTCCTAGCCATGAGAGTATTTTTCCGCCCGCGATGCGTTGCGAATCGATTTGATGAAATTTATAGTGGAATGCAAAAATTCCCAAGCAGACGGCGCCAAACCAAGGAAAAGGGGCAATGTAGTCCATGGATTTATGGCCTAAGACAAACCAAGGTAAATTGTAATCAAAAAAAATAGAAGGGATAAATAAGGCCAGCGCAATTAATAGCGAGATTTTTGGTCGATCTAAAAAAGGGAGGGCCATTAGACTTGTTAGTGTTATACAGTGCAAAGTTCCAAAATAGATCCAGCGGTCTGGAAACATTAGATAGGTCGTAAGGGAAACAACTACTGAGAAAAAAGCAATTTTTCCAAGTCGTGGCCAAAATTTTTCCCACCTAATTTTTTGTGCATGGGCCATGGCCAAAGAAATTCCAACACAAAATAGAAATAAAAAAACAATTAGGCGTGGCAAAAAGTACCAAAATTTTTCTTCTATAAAATCAATTTTCAAATAACCAAAGGCAGTAAGATCGAAGGAGGCATGAAAAAAAATCATTAGAGCGACGGCAACTCCCCTTGTTTGATCAATAATCGGAAAGCGAACTAAAGTCGAGGATGATAAGTATGATGAAGACAATGAAGAGTGTGACGAAGAGTCAGGATTTATGCTCATTGGTTAATTACCCAAGGACTTTGCCTCGAATGTTTTAATTTTCTAATAAAATTGCTCACAATTTGTTCCGGCCACTCCGCGTTTGTATAGTTTAGCAAGGCCGGGAACCCCTTCTCCAAACCACTTAACTTGGGAGGCAGGAATATTCCACTCGCATGCAGTTTGAATGGCCGCATTAAGACTGCGATGACACTTTAGTGCATTACAGTAGAAAACAACTATTTTGCCTTTGTCGGTGTATTGTTTAACAATCTCTGCCGTTAATAAGTTGCCCTTATCGTTTTTGGCCTGAAAAGCATGATTAACCGCACCTTTTATTTGACACTGTTTAAAAAATGAATCTGGACGAGTATCAATAAAGACATATTTGTCTTTGTCGGCGGCAGTTAAATATTCTTTTGCTTTTGCAGGCGAGATTAGATTTAGTCCGGCAGAGGGATCAGATTTGGGGGCAGCATCTCCCTGGAAAGTATCCTTATTGAAGGACTCAAATCCTGGATTCATTACGCAAGCGGCTTCCAGCATATTGCAGGAAAATAGTGCGGTGATAAAGATAGAGAAAATAAATACTTTCATCAGAAACTCCGTGGGTTAAAGAAATAATAACACTTTTTCTAGTGTGGATTTAGTTTACTATTTAGTGATGATTTCTCAAGCGATAATATAAAGGGAAAGATTCTTCCTTTTTATCCGATAAATTTAAGAAAAGACCGAGTAAATGCTTACAGATTGACGATTGTTGATGTGAAAAATATCATTGGTTGTTAGTGCATTTGATGCGAAAAGCAACAAAGCGAATAAGGAAAAATACAAAATACTATCATAACCTTTGCCAGGATTATTTTATGAAGAAATATTACAAAAAAGTATGGCCAATACTTGTCTTAATTACTCTATTGAGTGTGGTTGGAATCTATTTTTTTATTCATAGATCTTTGCCGAAAACAGTTGGGGAATTAGTTGTTTTCAACAAAGAGATAAATTCTCAGGTCGAAATGGTTAGCGATAACTGGGGAATTCCTCACATCTATGCACAAAATGAGAGTGATGCAAATTTTGTGCTGGGATATAAGATGGCCTCGGATCGCTTATTTCAAATGGAGCTCTATCGGCGGATGTCTCAGGGAACATTGGCCGAAATTTTTGGAAAAGATGCTTTAGAATTAGACAAAATGTTTCGTACAGTCGGGTTTGCTCATTACGCACGAAAATTATATCAAAAGCGCTTGGCCGCAATGAATCCGATGATGCTGGCCGACCTGCGGAAGTTTTTTGCGGGGATAAACTACTATATTGAACATGAAACCCTTCCCTATGAATTTAGCTTGCTTAATTTTAGGCCGGCAAAATTTAATCCGGAAGATTCAATTGCGTTTATTGGTTACATGGGTTTTCGCTTTGCCGTAGGAATAAAGCAAGATCTTCTTTTTTCTAATCTTTCAAAAATACTGTCTCCGGCCCTTTTTACCCAATTGCGCAACAATAGCGGAAATATTCCCAAAACGCAGATGCAAATTGGCCGCGTATTATTGGATAATTTGCAAAAATTTGAGGCCGCACATGACCTAGCACTACCGGCCTTTGATGGCAGTAATGCCTGGGTACTTTCACCTTGGCGCTCAAAAAGTGGCGGCGCTCTTTTGGCCTCAGATCCCCATATTGGTTTTTCAAATCCGAATATATGGTATGAAGCGCATGTGGAGACTCCTTCTTGGAAGCTGTATGGCCATTTTTTACCGCTAATCCCCTTTCCGGTGCTTGGACACAATTTAGATTATGGTTGGGCCATAACAATTGCTTACTATGATGATATGGATCTTTATCGTGAAACTATTTCCGAAGATGGACGCTCGGTAATGTTTCAAGAGAGGTGGGTCCCGCTAGAGCGTTATCCTCAGGTTATAAAAGTTAAAGGCCATAGTGATTTTAAATTTGATCTTCTTATAACACCTCATGGCCCACTGCTTTCTTCCCTTTTTCCTAAAGAAAATATTTCTCTTAAGTGGACTTATTATATGGAAGAGAATGCCACGCTGGAAGGGTTGTATAAAATGGGCCATGCACAAAATATGGAAGATTTTAAGCAAGGAGTGGCACTGGGGGCATCTCCTGGACTTAATATTTTATATGCAGATAAGATTGGAAATATTGGATGGTGGCCAATGGGGGCAATTCCGCTTAGGAATAAAAGTGACGATGGAGATTTGATTTTAGATGGAGCTAGTGGAGTTGATGAATATATTCGTTATCTAGAGTTTAGAGAAAAACCATCATCAGAAAATCCGTCCAGTGGTGTGATTATTTCTGCGAATCAACGTCCTCGCAACGATAGTTGGGGACTTCGTGGATATTGGCCAGCAGATAATCGTTATCTATCTATAGATAAAATGTTGATGGCACAGGAAAAATGGTCACTAGAAGAACTCAAAAAAGTACAAACTGCCAGCTTTGATGTTGGTATTGCCCACCATTTGGAAATACTTTTGCGTGCTATCAATGTTGAACAAATGTTAAATGATACAAAAAATGGTGAAAGCTATCGTATGGTCACTCGCCTGCTAAGTAACTGGGATATGCGCTCAGAAGTAGATAGTGCTCCAGCGGCCATATATCATCAAACAATGCGACAGGCCCTGATTTTTCTTTTAGACGAACTCTCTTCTGGAGAGATGATGGGAGGTGGAATGGGGCCTAAAGAGTACTGTCAGTTAGATGCCAAAGATTTCTTTTTCAATGCATTATTAGACGATCGAGAATCTGCATGGTGGGATATAAAGGCCACTTCTAACATTGAAAGTAGAGATGATATTTTAAGAATGGCCTTCGCAGAGGCACTTGATTTTTTACGTTCTCGTTGGGGAGCTGATCCTGCTTCCTGGAAATGGGGGGCGTTGCATACGCTAGAATTTACCCATCCATTAGGTCGTAAGTATCCACTAAACTACATTTTTAATGTTGGCCCGTTGGCAGTTTCTGGAGGAGCAAATCAGATAAATCATTATCATGATACTGGCTGTGAGAGCGAATTTAAGGTTACGGCCGGGGCCTCTACGAGGAGATTAATCGATTTTTATGACGCCACTAACTCTTGGGGCATTCTCCCCCTGGGAATATCTGGCCATATTTTAAGCAAACACTATAAGGATCAGTTGCCACTTTTCATTGGAGGAAAGTATCGTTCTCAGTGGCTAGAACGATCTTCTATTGAGAAAAATCGTGAATCGGTGTTGATTTTTAGAGCGTTGTAGGGGGTAAACGGCAAAATCTCCAATGAAAAAAATAATTTTACCAATGATAAAAAAAAATGAAATTTTTTATATCTTTCTTGTTTTTTTCATGCTTATAATTATTGCATTGGAGAATTGGGTATATCGTGATCGTTTATAAGATTGAAAGATCAACGGAATAATTGCTTAAATGAGAGAAAACAAAAAAAGTAGTCAGTTGGATGTTACCTTTGAGAAGGCGAAATCGCAGAAGGACATTAAGCATATCTTTGATCACACAATAGATGCTTTTTCAGACAGTCCTGATTTTAGCTGGACACTAGAAGATATACAGCGAGAAGTTAAAGAAGGCTGGGAACTTTACTCCGTCTCTTCTGGAAAAGAGGTTATTGCCGCAATCTTTTTTAAGCAAGAAGGGAGTGATCTATACACTAAAAATACTGCAATAAAAATGACATTTCAGGGCAGTGGATATTCCCACAAAATAAAAGAATTTTTTGAACAAAAGGCCCGGGAATTGGGAGTAAAGAAAATTATTCATTATTGCCGGATAGATAATTTTCGGATGTATGCGTTAAATGAAAGCCACAATTATAAAAAAACAGAAAATAAGTTAGGAGAAGAGCAACAAATAGTAGAATGGGTGAAAAGAATTTAAGAATCAAGTAGGAATTGGAATCTGTTTTCGCAGATGGATTTGTTTTAACGGATTGCGGTTACTACTGAGCGGAAATTGCTTTTTACATTATTAACCACAGTAGGAGGAATACAATGGCAACGAAGAAAGCAACCAAGAAAGCGCCAGCTAAGAAAAAAGCGGCCAAGACAACCAAAAAAGTAGTTAAAGCAACTGCGAAAAAGGCCACAAAGGTGAAGGCAAAGACAAAAAGAAAGCCAAATCCATCTTTCATGAGACCTTTAACTCCATCAAATGAGTTGGCAGTTATCGTAGGAAACAAGCCACTACCACGCACTCAAGTTGTTAAGAAAATGTGGGAGTACATCAAGAAGAACAAACTTCAAGATGCTAAAGACAAAAGAAAAATCAATGCTGATGACAACCTAAAAGCTGTTTTCGGTGGAAAAACTAGCGTTGATATGTTCAAAATGGCCGGTCTTGTTAACAAGCACCTATCCTAGAAAGCAAAACAACTACTTTTTGTAGTTTAAAAAGGCCTGCGTATATTCATTGCGCAGGCCTTTTTTTATGCCCTTTAAATCACTTGTAAATAGATCATGGCACTCAATTGTTGGATTGCCATTAGGAAAGCTTTTTCGGCCTTTTAAATAATCCAGACACACTTCACCGTAGCTGTCGATATACTCGGGTAAATTTTTATCAATAAAGGAGGCCAAAATTGCACGCCGCTTAAGATCGGCGATTTTGAAAGTCTTTCCCGGAAGAGGATCTCGTCGAACCAGTTTCTGAATGGCCTTTACCCGGCGCTCAAATTTTTGCCCCAGAATTTGAACACTATTCCATGCATAGTTGAAGAGTTCTCCCTGTGGTGGGTCGCTTAACAAATAAGTCGCATAGAGGTAATCTTTATCTTCATCAGAGAGTTGATTAAAAATGGCCAAAAGTTTAAAAGCATTTTCAAATTTGGCAAGATCACTACCCTCTAGATCTTGTAAGTATGAGGGAAAAACTGCCGTCCAGCAGGAGTCATTGGCCAATGATAAAAGTTTCTTTTTTACCTGTTCGTTATCAAAATGTGGCGAGGCCAAGAGCTTTGAAGCTTGGACTTTTAGCTCTAAAATAAGTGGCCGCTCTTTGCAGTAAAATTCGGCAAACTGACTTCGGGCGCCAAAAGAGTAGAAGGCCCATAATTTATCAGTTTGTACATACTGCCATAGTAAATTACCTAGCTTCATGGCAAGAGAGTGCTCGCGACTAACTTCCGGAGTATTATTCCAGACGTCATGAAGGTCTGCTACACATGGATCGCTATCTTCATCAATCAGATTTTTCAAGGGAATTGGCCCGTTGCCTATTTCACTGCTTTGGGTCAATTTTATAATATCTTCAGCAAAGCAGTTTTGAAGGTATGCAAGTGCGTAAGTAGTGCGTTTAGAAAAGATAATTGCAGATCCATTTATGGATGGCCACCTTACTAGTTCCTCGACTTGCTTAAAAGTTTGTCGATCAAACCTTTTTTGATTTGCCAGATATTCAATGTAACTGGTGGCCATGCCGTGGGCCATATCCGCCCAGCGCTGGCCACGATTGGAAGGAAGAACATCATGGGCATGGGCAAAAAACTCTTGATAGCTTTTTTCTCGCTCAAGTATCTCTAGATCAGCTATCGAGTACTTGGACGAGGAAGAGGAGATTTGAGCGTTCAACACTTGGGGGGAAATGACAGCAAACAGTCCAAGATAAAGGAGCAAGGTTGAAGCTAAAAAATTATATGTAAGAAACATCACCTTTGATTGTAGTTATAAAAAAACAGATTCGTCAAATTTGTTTACTAAGTTTGTTAGTTGGGATAGATAAAGACATTCAAAAATTTTAAGTCCAAATCACACTTCTGGAGGCGATATGGAGCTATCACAAAAAACAGCAACAGATGTTAAAGCGATAATACCTGAAATAGTTGAACGAGCATTCTCGGTTGACGGAATAGAGTGGAAAATCTATTTTTACCATCAGTTCACACCCATTTTCGAAACAGCAGATAGAAAGATTAATCCGCAGATTATTGAGAGAATAAGGCCTTACCTTACCGGGAAATTTACAGATTTTCGTACGCAAATTCACCTCAAATCCGTGGCCTTAATGGTAGGTTTTTTCTTTCAGTCCAGACAGGTTCGTATCTATACTCAGCGCTTAAATTATGAACTATTTCTTTTGCAAGAGAGTGAGTCGATTGCTGCCTCAGAACGAGGCAGCAACTTCGATATCTTTAAGTCTCATACTGAATTAGTGGCCGCCTTGGTTCCAGAAAAATTTCCTTCAGTCTTGGATGTCGTAACCCATAAAAACAAGTTAACCGATTTAATTGGCGATGGCCGTTTCAAGTCTATCGAGGGAGAAATTGATGGGACGATCACAAAATTAATTGAACAGGTTTCAAGTTATCAATCAACGCTTTTTGAGAAGTTTACTGATTGGGGCCTATCATTAACTGCCAGTTTTGCATTACTGCGCATTCACTTACTTAAATTTATCGCTATTCTCCCATCTTTGGAATTTGATTCAGGAGGGAAAGAGGTTAAGCGCATTTTATTAGAATCGCTTCGTCGTCTTTTTGCAGATAATTCTCGTTCAAAGGGATTGGGTAAAAAGGGGCAGCAAGCGCCGATTCCGGAGTATGTTGATGCTTTATGCCGAATTATTTACTATATCGCAATAATTACTCCAGCGTCTTGGCTGGCACAGATGGTCAGAGGTGCAGTAAAGATGATGGCCAGACGTTTTATCGCTGGCGAGACTATCGAAACTGCCAATAAAGCGTTGACCAATTTGTTTAATACCAAACGAGATGTAACGCTTGATCAGTTAGGCGAATTAGTGGTGTCGGAAAAAGAAGCGGATAAATACTGTGATGAAGTAATAAAATTAATTCGTGGATTTTCGCTTCATGTACCTCGTGGCGAAAAAAATGGTGCCGGAATTAATCGGGCACATGTTTCGATAAAAGTTTCTGCGTTATGCTCTGACTTCAAGCCATATGCAGAGGATTACACCTATTCCTTGGTTGGCCCGCGTTTGTCTAAAATATTATTGGCCGCTAAGGCGGAAGATGTTTTTATCAACGTTGATTCAGAACATTATGATTTTCGCGATATTGTTTTTAAAATTTATAAGCGAGTGCTGTTGGAGACTCCAGAACTTGCGGATTATGCCAATACGGGAATTGTGTTGCAGGCATATTTACGAGATGCTTCTAACCATCTCGATGATATTTTAGAATTGGCCCGCGCACGAAAACTTTGTATGCCCATTCGAATTGTGAAAGGAGCTTATTGGGATGCAGAAACTGTTCATGCGGATGTTCACAGCTTTGATGCTCCAGAGTTTTTAAACAAAGAAGAGACCGATCTGCACTATCGCCAACTTATTGTTAAGATTTTAGAAAATCACCCCCACTTACAGCTAGTAGTTGCTTCTCATAACTTTGCAGATCACTCCTTTGCCGAAGTTGTTCGCGAGAAATTTTTCACACAGACTCCGACTATTGAGCATCAATGCTTGGATATGACCTATGAGGCACTTTCTACCGGGATGGCCAAGATGGGATGGCCGGTTCGCAACTATGTTCCGGTTGGTAGTTTGCTGGTTGGGATGGCCTATTTGGTTAGACGAATTATGGAGAACTCTTCGCAAGTAGGTGTATTAACTATTATGCGTTCTCACGTAAATCCAAAAAGCATTCGGCCGCCGCACAAGATTCATCAGGATAAAAAAGAACATGGGGAGTTGGCGCGAGATATGTCTATTGCGCAATTAACGAATAAATTTTTCAATATTGCTCCGGCCAGACTTTACGTCGATGATGAGAGGAATTGGTTACTTGAAGAGTTCGAAACTTTCAAAAAAAATCGCCTGGGAACTTTTTTTAAAAACAATTTTCCATTAAATGGAAATGTAAAAACGATTACTAGTTCTTCTGATCCTTCCATTATTGTTGGAACAATTAAAGAGGGGACGATCGAAGATACCAATCATGCGGTGACGGTGGCGCAAGAAGCTTACAATAGTGGTAAGTGGGCCAAGGCACGGCCAATTTATCGTGCCTCGGTATTGTTAAATGCAGCCCTTCTTATGACTAGTAGAAGAAACGAGTTGTCCGGTTTAATAACTTTTGAAGCTGGAAAAACTTTTAATGAGGCCTTGGCCGATGTTGATGAGGCCATCGACTTTTTGAATTTTTACGCGAGAGAAGAAGTTAAAATTAACAAAGAGAATCCTAAAATAATTTCTCGTGGTGTTATGTCGGTAGTTTCACCTTGGAACTTTCCTATTGCGATACCGTGTGGAATGGTGGTGAGTTGCTTGGTCGCAGGAAATGCCGTTATTTTGAAATCTGCTTCGCAAACGCCACTTATTGCCCAGTGTATGGTGGATATTATGCATGAGGCCGGAGTACCCCAGGATATTTTGATTCATCTGGTTGGTAGTGGTGCTACGGTGGGTGATGTGTTAGTGCAGCATCCTTTAATCGCCGGTATGGTTTTTACAGGTTCGAAAGAAGTTGGCATGAGTATCACGCACAAAATTGGTAAACGCATTATTACGAATGAACTTTTTGGAGTCAAATATCCCACCAAAGTTATCACTGAAATGGGAGGTAAAAATGCCATTGTGGTAACGGCCAATGCGGAATTAGATGAAACAGTTTCTGGAATTTTATATTCGGCCTTTGGACACTCCGGCCAGAAATGTTCGGCCGCCTCGCGAGTTTTAGTAGATAATCGAGTAAAGGATCGCTTGATTGCTCGTCTACGAGAGGCCGTACGCGATTTGAAAGTGGGGAAGGCATTTGAAATGTCCACTACTGTTAATCCGCTAATAACCATGAAAGAGAAGACGCGACTGCAATCGGAAGTAAAATTGGCCGCAGAAGAGGCCCAGGTAAGTGGAGGGCATGTAATTATTGATCGTACACAAGAGGTTTGTCCGGGGAATTGCGTGGGGCCTGCGGTTATTGAACTTCCTACTCATCGAGCACTTAAACCATCCAGCTTTGCTATGAAAGAGCTTTTTGGGCCGGTAATTCATGTCATCGGCTTTGAATCTTTAGATGAGGCCATCGCTATTTTTAATGGCACAGAGTACGCCTTGACTGGGGGAATTTTTGGCCAGTCACAAGATGATGTAGATTATCTGTCTAAAAGATTGGAGTGTGGAAATTTATACGTTAATCGCTCCACAACAGGAGCTCGAGTGGCCATTGAGCCGTTTGGTGGTTTTAAATTATCGGGAACAGGGCCTAAGGCCGGAGGCCGAAGCTATGTTTATTCCTTTCATGTAAATCCCAAGTATGCGCAAGTGGCCCATATAGATGGCCAGGACGAGAGAGGATCGGATTATCAATACTATCTCTGTCGCCCTCAGATTATGAATGTGAAGGATCGAGTTTCCAGTCTAGATCGAGCATTTGAAAATATCATTAACCATTTTGAGGTTTTATTTGCGGGCAATTTTGGCGAGGACAAAGATATTCTCATCGAATTTAGAAGTTGGGTAAAACATAATCTTATAAATTACCAGCAAGGTGAACATTTAAATCGCGAGATTCCTGGGCAGTTAAGTTTTAATTCACTCTCTCTAGTGCAAGAGCATGTGGCCTTGCTCTCTTTCAATGAAAAACCACAGTTTGTGGCGTTAATGAATTTCATTGCGGCGGTGGCCGCCGGATCTGGCGTTACTGTTTTGGTAAAAAATCGCAAATCTTTCGAGTGGTGGGGACAGATTAAGAGTTATTTTTTACAAGCTGGATTTGATAAGAAAAATATTGATCTGTTTTTGCCGACAGATGATCTTTTTAAGAAGAGTTTGAAAGAGCCTTTCTTGAGCACTATCATTGTTGACGGTAATCAGACAAGATTACAAAAAATCTTAAATAGCATCTATGATGGTTCCTGCAATGAAAAACGCATGAAAAACATCATTACTAACTACGATATTCCGGAAAGCAGAGATTTTAAACGCTTCTTGGAACAATTTAGTTGGACGCGGTCGTTTGCTATAAATACTATGCGACATGGGGCTCCACTAAATTTAGAGCTACACTAAAAAAGCAAAAAGGATCTTGATAAATCATGGAATTATTGATTGATTTTTGGCAATTCATACTTGCTTCGGTGGATTTTTTTCTTCATCTTGATCGTTCGCTGCAAGGGGTAATTGCGCAGTATGGAACTTTAACCTACGTTATTTTGTTTGCTGTGATATTTGCGGAGACAGGACTGGTTGTTACTCCCATTTTGCCGGGAGATTCTCTGCTTTTTGCAGCCGGGGCATTATCAGTATCTACCGGATTAAATCCAGTGTTTTTATTTTTACTGCTTTCGTTGGCAGCAATTTTAGGAGATGCGGTAAATTACACGGTGGGAGCGATAATAGGCAAGCGAGCTTTTAGTGGAGATATTAAATTTTTAAAAAAAGAGTATTTGGATAAGACGCACGCTTTTTATGAAAAATATGGCAATAAAACAATTGTTCTGGCCCGCTTTGTGCCGATAGTGCGTACTTTTGCCCCTTTTGTGGCCGGAGTAGGAAAAATGTCTTATCGGCAGTTTGGGACATACAACATTGTTGGTGGCATTTTCTGGGTTGGCCTAATGATTAGTTCTGGATATTTTTTTGGAGAAATTCCTTTTGTGAAGAAAAATTTTGAAATAGTGATTTTGGCGATTATATTTATTTCCATTTTGCCGGCCATTTTTGAGTATTGGAAGGCACGGAGTTCTGCTGGCAATAATCTAGGCCAGCAATAAATGAGGAGATTGAGATGTCTAAATTGCAGATTCGGCTAGTTTTGTTTTTTTCAACAACCTTTTTATTTTGTGCTATTGCCAAAGATGATTTGGCGGTTTTGTTGATAAGGCCTAACACTACTAATGTAGCAGATGTTTCACAGATCACGGTGACCTTTAATAAAACGATGGTGCCATTAGGTGATTATGAAAAGTTGGCAGAAAAATTTAAGATTAATATTACACCTTTGATTAATTGCCAGTGGCGTTGGTTAAATGGTAGCACGATTGCTTGTCAGTTGGCAGATTCGCTTCCTCCTTCTAATAGCTACACAATAACCGTGCCAGTAGGGCCCAAAGCACTAGATGGATCTACTCTCAAAGCGCCAGTTACGGGGAATTTTTCAACCTTAGAGTGGAAGGTTTTAGATAGCGAAATTGATTGGAAGGGGCCAGATTCTCCGTTGATCTACATGCATTTTAACCAACCGATGGATGTCGCTTCTTTGCAAGCAAATACAACAAGTCCCTGTGGCCGCATGAAAGTGTCTAGTGTCAAAGCAAGTGCAGTGGAAGATTTTGGATTTGATTTTAAAAATAGTTATCAATTTTCTTTTGATAACCCAATTGGAATTGATAAAAATTGTATTATAACTGTTGCTGCTTCTGCCAAGGCCACTCACGGAACTGTTCCTTCTTCGATATATACCTACTCATTTAGAACATTCCCGCAATTTAAAATTACCAAAGTAAGTTGCCAAGAAAATATTGAGGTTACTCCTGTTATTGCAGGAGCCGTAAATCTTGATATTAGTGGTTGTGACCCTGATAGTGGCCTAAACATAGATTTTTCTGCTCCGACAAATGGAAAAAATTTGGTGGGTAAAATAAAAGTTACTCCGCATTTTGGTTGGACAGAAGGGGGAGAAGGCTCGCCAGAATATTACAAGCAATATCCAGATCAAGAGTATTTCGAAATCTATCTGCGCAGTCCGATGCAAGGGGCCGGAAAGCATAAAGTAGTGTTTAGTGGGATCAAAGATATTTTTGGCCGTGCGCTAGTCGGTATTTCTGAAATTAATGTTTCTACTTCTGATTTTTTACCGATACTGCAACTACCCGAAGGATATGGCGTATTAGAAAAAGAGGGCCCGCATCAGTTAGCTTTTAGTGGCGTAAATGCACGTGATTTTGATTTTGATTATTTCACTAGTCAAAATGTGGAAGATGTAAAAATGTGGTCAACCTATGATCATGGTTGTGATGAGTATGATAAAAGTGAGAAAAAGTTTATCTTTGCAGATAAAATTAAAAAGGCGGTGATTGTATCCGGTGGCAAAAAAAACATTCCTTTTTCTTCGCCAATTGATTTTAACAAAATTACGCCTGATTTTAAGTATGGAATGATTGTTGGCAAGATGACCAAAGCTTCTAATTTAGATGGCAAACCATTTGTTCAGCATAGGATTTGCAGTAGCACCTTCACGGTAATTACCGATCTTGGTATTATGGCAAAAGTGGGGTTTTATAACTCTGGGATTTGGATTCATTCGATAAAAAGTGGTTTGCCGCTTTCTGGAATTAAAGTCAGTGTATATAGCAATACAGCAACTTTATTTGGAGGAACTACTGATGAAAATGGTTTTGTGGAATTTCCTGGGGCCAAAGAGTGGGATCCTGAAAGATCAAAGTTTAGTGACTGGGATAGCAACGATAGTCTCTATATTGTTGCTCAAACAAAAGATGATTTCTCCATGCTTCCTTTTTCAGTCGGAAGGGCCGGGATAGATTACTATAATTTTAATGTTGACTTTAATCCACTTAAAGTTTCTACCAATCAAATAGTTTATGCTATTACTGATCGGCCGTTATATAAACCTGGGCAGCAAGTAAATGTTAAGGTTTTTGCTCGTCACTGGGAGCCAAAAAGCTATGGATTAACTCCAGTTAAAAAGTTAACCGTCGAAGTTAAAGATGCTCTATATAAGACAATTGCCACTAAAAAAATAAAACTTTCAGATTTTGGTACGGCCAATTTTGTCTTTGATCTAGATGCCAGTGTTCCTCTGGGAACTTATATTATCCAGGTTGCCAGTGATGGTGAGTATAGAGATAGTATTGGAACTTTTGATGTTCAGGTTTTCACGCTACCTGTCTTTAAATTGAACGTTGAATCGAGTAAAGAAAGCTATGTCGTTGGAGATTCTGCCAACTTTCTGGCCAAAGCGCGCTATCATTTCGGCGGAGGAGTTCCTAATACGACAGGAAATTACACGGCCAATTTTACTTCCGGAGTGTGGACACCCCAGCTTCCAAAATGGGAGAGTTTTGAGTTTGGGCGAGCGTTTTATCTAAATATTCCCGGTTATGAAAAACCTCGTTACACCGATCAAAGTCAAATCGGAAGTGGATCGCTTACCACTGATAAAAATGGAGATGTAGAGACAAACATAATGCTTCCCATTGATCAGCTAAAGTCTTATGGCAAATTAGAGTTTGGGGTCTCTTTTGCCGATGATCGAGGTAAAAGTATTGGAGGATATAACGCTGTTGAAGTTTTTTATTCTAATTTTATGATTGGAATGAAGACTCCTCAATGGGCGTATGCCGCCAAAGAAGAAATTATTCCAGAAGTTATTTTACTTGATTCAAAAGAAGAACCTGTGGCCGGAGTCAAAGTTGAGTTAACGCTGATTAATCGAATCTATAAGACGGTAAGAAGAAGTGGAGAAGGAAGCTACTTTTACTATGATAATAAGACTATCGATAAAGAGATTGCGTCTTGCCGCTTTGTCAGTGACAAAGCTCCCAAGGGATGTGGATTACAATCTAAGGCCGCCGGGGATCACTACATCGTGGCAACCGCAAAAGATTCTCGTGGACGAATTACTCAAACTTCTTTGCAAAAATATGTTACCGGTAAAGAATATATTGGTTGGTATCGAGAAAACAGTGACCGCATTGAGATCATTCCCGATAAACGTATTTATCAAATGGGTGAGACGGTACAGCTTATGGTAAAAAATCCCTATCAGGAGGTTGATGCGCTGATAACACTTGAGCGTTTTGGGATTTTAAAACAGTTTAGACAAAAGCTTGTTCAAGGGGCAGAGATAATCAAAATTCCAGTGGACTCCAAAGAGTATACACCGGGATTTTTTGTGAGCGTTCAACTAATTAAAGGGCGAGTTTCCGATAAAATTGAAGGTGGTGTGGATTTAGGAAAACCATCTTTCAAGATGGGGATGGTGCAAATTGAGGTGGTAGATCCCGACACTGTTTTGGCAATTAGTGCTAAATCGGATCGAGAGCAGTATGAACCAGGTGAAAAAACGGAAGTATCATTAGAAGTAAGTTCCCCGGGTGGTAATGATGTTGCCGAACTTTCAGTGGCCGTTGTTGATGAGAAAATTTTGCAATTGGCCGGTGACTATGAAGGGCGCTACAAACTTCATGATAAGTTTTATAAAATGAGAGGAGGAGATGTTATCACCTCTCAAATGTTAAGTTTTATTATAGGACGTCGTCACTTCGGCCAAAAAGGAGCGCCAGCTGGCGGAGATGGTGATTCAGGAAACAAAAGTAGAAAGAAGATATTACCACTTGCTTATTGGAATCCTTCAGTAATAACTGATTCTGATGGCAAGGCCCATGTTAATTTTACGTTGCCGGATAATCTTACCACCTGGAGAGTTTTAGTTGTTGCAGCAGATAAACAACACCGTTTTGGTTTTGGCAGTGGAACTTTTAGGGCCACCAAAAAAGTTATGGTGGAGCCATCTCTTCCTAGTTTTTTAACTGAAGGGGATAAGTTTAAATCGCGCTTTACAGTTTTTAATCGAACAGGGGCGGAAGCAAAATTTAAAGGAGAACTTAAAGTTACAGGGGTAATTTTAAATGAAGATGCTAGTAAAGAGGCGAATATTGCTAATGATGGCAAAAGCTATATGGATTGGAAGATCTCGGTTCCAGTTGGTCAGATCAATGCTAGTTTTGAAATGATGGCAAGCAGTGATAAAGGCAAAGATGGAATTTTAGAAAAATTACCTATTATGCCATATGCCTCTTATGAGACTTTTGCTACTTATGGTTCAACAATAGGATCAAAAGTAAGTGAAAAGTTACAAATTCCCAAAGGGATTCGCCCAGAGTTAGGTGGCCTTGAAGTTATGGTGAGTTCATCACTTATTTCACATCTCGATGATTCTTTCCGTTATCTTTTTAATTATCCATATAGTTGCTGGGAGCAGACGCTGGTACGGGCCATTGCACTTTCACAATATATTCGTTTGAAAGAGTATATTTCTATTCCAGAACTATCTAAAGATGCTAAGAAGTGGGCCCAGGAACTATTGGCCGAGATGCCAAAATTTCAATATATGAATGGGGCAATGGCCTATTGGAAAGCAGATCCGAGAACTATTGATCCATACCTTTCTGTCTTTACGCTGCAAGGCCTTCGCTGGATTGAAAAAGCAGAGATCAATATTCCAAAAGAGGCCAACGAAAAACTTCTGAGTTATGTTAGAAAGTTAGTACAAGGCAAAGAGATCTTTCCCGAATACTATTCGGTCAACGCTAAGGCCACGGTTATGGCCATGGCCACGGCCGTGCTTTCAGATGAGGGAGACAATATGGTCTCTTCGGTGAATAAACGATTTCAAGAGCGTGCCAATCTCGATCTCTTTGGAAAGAGCTTTCTGTGGCATGCTTCTACCAAATTTAAAGAGACCAATATAAAACTTAAAGAAGAGTTAAAAAAAGATATTTACGCTATGGCAGATCTTTCTGCTGGGAAAATTCAATTTAAAGAGACTCCAGGGATCGGAATGGTAACTATTTTACATAGTGCTACTAGGTCAAACTGTGCATTATTATCTTCAATGTTAGCAGAAGATCCTGAAGGTAAATTTATTGAATCACTTGTGCGATTTGCTATTGATGCCAGAAAGGCAAATCGTTGGAACAACACTCAAGATAACCTCTACTGTCTAAATGCGCTGGCCAATTATGCGGCCGTATTTGAAAAAGATCTTCCGAATTACTCTGTTTCCGGTAAAGCGATGAATAAGGAGATAAAAGAGGTAAAATTTAAGGGATTTAAAGAGAGTCCAAAGAGTGAAACATTTGTTTTTACCCCAGAAATTGTTGGGAAAAAATCTGAAGTTAATTTGGAAAAAGATGGCAGCGGGAGAATGTACTATACCGCTAGACTCAAGATCGCTTATAAAGAGGTGCGAACTACCTCTGTTAATGCGGGCCTTCAGGTGGAGAGAACTTACTTTGTAAAATCGGCCGATGGAAAATGGCAAAAAGTAAATGGAGTAGTAAAATTAAAACGCGGCCAGGTAGTGCGCGTTGATCTTAAAGTTAAAAGCCCATCTGAGCGCCATCAGGTTGCTCTTGAGGATCGTTTGCCGGCAGGACTTGAGCCGATTAATACCGCCCTTGGTGGTTCGGTTAAAGAAGATGCTCCTGACGCCAATGAAAATCAAGGCGAAGGTGAGGGTGAGGGTGAAGAGGGGTATTACGCTGAAGATGATTGGTATAGCACCTTTTTTAACGGTGGCTTTTATCACAAAGAGATGCGCTTACACGCAGTTCAATATTTTGCCAACTATCTAGGCAAGGCAGATTTTAATCTCTCATATTCGGCCCAGGCCATCGCGGTTGGCGAGTTTAATGCCAGTCCGGCCATAGTTGAAGAGATGTATAACCCGGAAGTTTATGGAAAATCGACGCCAGCGCAATTTATTATTGAAGAGTAGTTATGCGTTAACTATCCTTTGCGCTTTGATTTTTTTTGATTGGTGGCCGCGGGGCAGTATCTTGCCGGCCATTGGAGAAAAAAGCTCCGTACGTATCTTTGATCGTTATAATCAAGAGATGCGTCATGCACTTAGTGTGGAAGGCGAGAGACAATATTTTTTGCCTCTCAGTGAGATCCCAACTCAATTGCGAGATGCTTTTATTTTAGCGGAAGATAAAAATTTCTACTCTCACTGGGGAGTAGATTTTTTGGCAATGGCCCGAGGACTTTGGCAATCGGCAAGTCATTTCAGGAAAGTTTCGGGAGGAAGTACTATTACAATGCAGCTAGCAAAAATTTGCTGGCCAAGTCTTCGAGGTATAATTCATCGTCCGGCCCTTATTTTACAGGCATGGAGCTTGGAGAGAAGCTACTCTAAAGGTGAAATATTAAATAGCTATCTAAATAGTATACCTTTTGGAAATATGATCTCTGGAGTAGGGGCAGCTTGTCGATTTTTTATGGGAAAAAGTTGTGATCAATTATCCCTGGGGGAGAGTGCGGTACTTGCAGTTTTGCCTAGAAATCCGAGTTACTTTTTAAAGAATAAAAAAGCACTTTTGGAAAGAAGAAATTTTCTTCTTTCCAAAATGAAAGATAGCGTCGAGGAGCAAACGCTTATTCAAGCAAAAAATGAACCCATCGTTATCACAAAAAGTAATCCCGATTTTTTTGCCCCCCACTTGACAGAAAAAATTTTAAAAGAGCGACCACATCAAAAGGAAATTTATACCACAATTGATCTGGAGCTACAAAAGGCCATCTCTGATTTATTCTTTGCTGAAAATATTAAACGTCGAGGAACTGGAGATAGTGGAGCGGCCCTAGTAATACAAAACTCTACGGGTGAAGTTTTGGCCTATGTTGGTGGCCCTGATTTTTTCGATCCCGCTCATGGTATGGTGGACGGGGTCTTAGTTTTGCGCTCACCTGGATCTGCGCTAAAACCATTTGTATATGAGCTTGCCCTAGAAAACAGTTGGAATCTGTATTCGATTGTACCGGATATTCCTATGGCCTTTTCAACTTCTAGGGCAGTCTATGAACCAAGTAATTATGGAGGAAATTTTTCAGGCCCAAGATCTATGCGAGAGGCATTAGGTAATTCAAAAAATATTCCGGCGATATATCTAGTTGATAAGTTAGGTGAAGTGGCAGTGCTAAATAGAATGCGTGAATTAGGATTTTCTTCTATGAAAAATGATGCCAGCTTTTATGGTGTGGGAATAGCACTTGGAAATGCGGAAGTCTCTTTGTGGGATATAACTTCTGCGTATACAATTTTAGCGCGTCTAGGAGAAAAACTTACTACTACATATTATAAAGATCAAGTTGGTAAGTTGCCTTCTAGTCGGGTATTACCCCAAGAGACAACCTTTATGATTGCTGATGTTTTGCAAGATGCCCAGGCCAGACGAGAAGAGTTTGGCCGTTTTGGTCCTTTGGAATTCGACTATCAGGTGGGAGTTAAAACAGGAACATCTAGTGATTATCGTGATAATTGGGCAATAGGTTTTACTAAAGATATTACCGTGGGAGTTTGGCGGGGAAATGCTGATTCCACCTCAATGAAGGAGCGTTTATCGGCAGCACGTGGTGTGGGGCCTTTGTTTCATAAAATTATGGAGCTGGCTAATACCTATCGCATTCCGAGATGGCCAGTCCCTCCTGCTGGAATAAAGAAAAGCCTTGTTTGCCCACTTTCAGGGAAGCGGCCAGGAAAGTTTTGCCCGATTACTACTATGGAATATCACGTAAGTGGCAATGGCCCACATGAAGATTGTGATGTTCATAAAAGTCTTGAAGTGGCCAACTGTGATGGGAAATCAGTTCGAATAAATTATGTTGAATTTCCCCAAGAATACTTTGAATGGAGTAGGTATTCTACTCTTCCAACGCTTTCTAATCAGCTCTTAGAAAAGTGTGGAACGCTTGATTTAGGCGCGGTGAAAAAAAAGAAAAATTCACAATCTCTTGCTATTGTTGGGCCATTGGAAAATTCCAATTATGCGATTGATCCAACAATTCCGCTTTCTCACCAAGAGCTACGTTTTGCGCTTCGTGGAGTTGATTCGAAGGATGCTTTAGTCTATGTAAATAATCAAAAACAAAATCTAGAAGTTTCAGACAACTCCTTTTTTTGGCCGCTAGCTCGTGGGGAATATAAGTTTTATGTAAAAAGCAAAGGACAACGTTCCAATGAAGTTAAAATCTTTGTACGCTAAAATTTTTGTTCTTTGCTTTTTGACTTTGGTATCTCCTCTGTTATTTGCTTCAATTTGCACATACCAGTCTTGGGATTGGGATACTAATTTGAAAAAAGCGGTAAATGTTCACAAAGTAGTCAAAGATAAAAATGTGTTAACCAAAGAAGAACAAGGAGTAGTTTCAGGGTGCAGTGTTTGTGAAGAAGATCAGGTTAAGATTAAAATTGATTCGCTTCCGGAATTTTTTGTCTGTAAAAAAGTGGCAGCAAAAATAACAAAGGCCATAAAAAGAACGTTGAATGCTAAGTTTCCGATTTTTTCAATCGTTGGATATCGAGTAGGTAAATCTAAAGGAAAAATAAATGCTCAAGGTTTACGAACCGAGTTTAGTAACCACTCCTATGGTACGGCCATTGATTTTAACAGCGAAAAAAATGGCCTCTATGATAACTGCATAATATTTTCAGATTCTTGTTTTAAGTTACGTGGTGGTGACTATTTTTCAGACGCAGAAGGTGCTATTACTAAAAGAACACCGCTTTATATTGAACTGTTAAAAGTTGGTTTTAAGTGGGGCGGAGAGATTGTTGGCAAGCAAAAAGATTTTATGCATTTTTCGCTTACAGGAATGTAATATCATAATAAAAAATATCAACTCAAAGGAGTACCGTATGAAGAAAAAAACGTCTGCAGATAAATTGGGCATTGAAAAAATTCTTAATAAATATGCTGATCTAATTTTAGATTTTGGGATTGCTATGCGGCCTGGCCAAAAAATAATAATTCAAAGCGAACCCATTCATAAAGATTTTATTGAACTACTTGCTCAGAAGGCCTATGAGCGTGGGGCGCAAATTGTTCATGTTGAGCTAAATATGCCCCTTCTAAACGTGCATAGAAGCAATTATCAAAAAGATGAGTTTCTGCCATATATTCCATCGTTTAAAAAAGCACAGATTGATGAATGGATTGAGGATGGATGGAGTCTTATTGCTCTTGATGGGATGCAAGACCCTGATGTTAATAAAAAAATGAATCAAGATAGAAATGCTATTGTGGCCAAGGCCAATGTCGAACTAAGAAAACCTCTCTCTCGTGCATTAATGTCAGGTAAGTGCTACTGGACGATTGCGGCCCTTCCCACCCCTCTTTGGGCAGAAAAAGTAACTAAGGCCCACGGCACTAAGGCACAAACTCTTCTTTGGAAAGATCTCATCTCTATATTACGGCTTAATAAAAAAAATCCTATTGCCGAGTGGAAAAAACACTCCGAAACTCTTAAAGTTCGTTGCTCAAAACTTAATCAGTTTAAATTTTCAAAACTTCATTTTGTAGGAGAAGGAACTGATTTGACAGTGGGCCTAACCGGCCGTTCAAAATGGTTGGGGGGAGGTCATGGAGAATATTTTCCAAATCTTCCCTCAGAGGAAATTTTTACTTCCCCAGACTTTCGTCAAACAGAAGGATCGGTAAAAATAACTCGGCCAGTAAATGTTCTGGGTGATCAAGTAATCGGTGCATGGTTTAAGTTTGGCCAAGGCCAAGTAATCGACTACGGAGCAGAATATGGCAAACATCTCTTGGACAACTATTTTAAAATTGACCCGCAGGCAAAATATCTTGGGGAAGTAGCTTTGGTTGACCGCTCTTCACCTATTTTTAAATCCGGCCGTGTTTTTCACAATATTCTTTTCGATGAAAATGCTGCCTGCCATATAGCTTTGGGCCGCGGTTTTCCTATTGCCTTTGAAAATGCCGACAATTGCTCCGAAGTAGAACTTACCGAACTTGGATGTAATCAATCTTTACTGCATACTGATTTTATGGTTGGCCACGAAAAAATTTCCGTGGATGGCGTAACGGCAGATGGTAAACAGATTCCGATTATTGTTCGCGGGAAATTTACTAAAGATTTTTCCTGAATCGACGCTAAAAAAATGGCCAACAAATTGCAAATTGTGAATAGCGAAAAAAGCTTTTGGGAAAAGGCCGTTTAAAATCTACGGCCTTCACTTGAGTACTAGGCTCGGTTAAGAGTCGTCTATTTTGGTATTTGTTTCCTACTGTTAAATAAGATTAACTGCTCTTAGAATAGTTTTATCTAGTTTTCTTTTTTATATCAATATCCACCGGGAGTTATCGTAAATGGAATCCACAAAGAAGTCGCTTTCACGCAATGGCCTAGATACACAATCTATTTTAAGTGGCTTCGAGGATCATCTGCGCTATCAGTTGGCCCGTGATCGATATTCTGCTACGGAACATGATCGATTTTTTGCTCTGGCCTCTACCATTCGTGATCGTTTAGTTGATAAATGGATAAATACTCAGCAGTCCTATCATAAGCATGACGTTAAAAGAGTTTACTATTTATCACTAGAGTATCTTATGGGACGGGCCATGGGAAATAGTGTTATCAATTTAGGAATTGAAAAAGAGGTGCGCGAGGCACTCTCTATTTTAGGATTAGATTGGGACAAGTTGCGTGATGAAGAAGTTGATGCTGGATTAGGAAATGGAGGCCTGGGCCGTTTGGCCGCTTGTTTCGTGGACTCCTTGGCCACTTTGCAAATTCCCAGTATCGGTTATGGTATCCGGTACGATTTTGGAATTTTTAATCAAAAAATTGATAACGGTAGACAACTCGAGTCTCCCGATGATTGGTTGCGCTACGGAAATCCCTGGGAAATTCAGCGCCCAGAATATCGGATACCAGTTCATTTTAAGGGAAGAGTTGTTTCCGATAATATCAATGGGAAGTTGCGCTATCGCTGGATCGACACGATGGAAGTTATCGGTATCCCTTACGATACTCCTATTGTCGGCTACAAATGTGGAACGGTAAATACACTACGTCTGTGGAGTGCGCGGGCCACGGAAGAATTTGATTTAGATGATTTTAACTCGGGAAATTATGTTGCCTCTGTGGAGTTAAAAATTAAGGCCGAAACTTTGACCAAAGTGCTCTATCCTTCTGAAAATGTCTATGAAGGTAAAGAGCTGCGATTAAAACAGCAATACTTTTTCATTGCGTGTTCTTTATTTGATATTTTGCGAAGATTTAAAAGTGGTTTCGATCACGGTAAAATTAAGTGGGAAATTTTTCCGGATCGAGCGGCCATTCAATTAAATGACACGCATCCTTCATTATCAGTTCCGGAATTAATGCGTCTATTCATGGATGAGGAAGGACTAGAGTGGGAAGATGCCTGGGATTTGACTACAAGATCTCTTGGATATACCAACCATACGTTGTTGCCAGAAGCGTTAGAAAAATGGCCGGTAGAAATGATGACAAGGCTTTTGCCTCGTCATATGCAGATTATCTATGAGATAAATCACCGGTTTTTACAGGCTGTTGCTTTGAAATTTCCTGGAGACAATAACAAGCTAAAAGTGATGAGTATTGTTAGTGATGATAAAGATCCCCAGGTGCGAATGGCAAATCTCTCTATCGTTGGTTCTCACTCTACCAACGGTGTGGCATCTATTCATACAAATCTTCTTAAGACGTTGGTGGTTCCGGAATTTTTTGAGATGTACCCAGAACGTTTTAATTCAAAAACTAATGGAGTTACCCAGCGACGTTGGTTACTAAAGTCCAATCCGCCGCTGGCCAATCTTATTAACGAGAGTATCGGTGATGGCTGGATAAAAGATCTTTCCCATCTTAGAAAGCTAGAAGAGTTTGCTAGTGATTCATCTTTTCAGGAAAAGTTTCGAGAGATAAAAAGACAAAACAAGATCACGTTGTCTCGTTTTGTGCACGAAAATCACGGAGTAACACTTAATCCTGATTTTATGTTTGATGTGCAAGTCAAACGAATTCACGAATATAAAAGACAATTGTTAAATTTGCTTCACGTGGTGATGCTCTATAATCGGCTACTAGAAAATAGTAAGCTGAGCATTGTTCCACGGACTTTTATTTTCTCAGGGAAGGCCGCTCCCGGTTATCACAATGCTAAATTAATTATTAAATTGATCAATAATGTGGCCAAAGTTGTTAACGCACATCCACATGTCTCTAAGTATTTAAAGATTTACTTCCTTCCGAATTATCGAGTTTCTTTGGCAGAGCGTCTATTTCCGGCCTCCGATTTATCAGAACAAATTTCTACCGCTGGTAAGGAAGCGTCGGGAACAGGTAATATGAAGTTTATGCTAAATGGGGCGCTTACTATAGGCACTTTAGATGGTGCCAATATTGAAATTTTAGAAGAGGTAGGGCCGGAAAATATTTTTATTTTTGGATTAAAGGTGGATCAGATTGAGGCCTCGCGAGGATATTATAGCGGTTGGTGGCATTACAACAATGAACCAGAAATTAAACGGGCCATTGATTTGATTTTATCAGGACACTTTAATATTGGAGAGTCAGGATTATTTGAAGGATTAAGAGGAATACTCTTAGATCATGATACGTACTTTCATTTGGCGGATCTAACTTCTTACGCAAACGCACAAGCAGCTGTGCAGGAAAAATATCTTCGGCCCAAAGAGTGGACAACTTCGGCGATTTTAAACGTGGCCAGATCAGGAAAATTTTCTTCCGACCGAACCATTATGGAATACGCAGAAGAGATTTGGAATATAAGGCCACATCCTTGTTGTCAGCAAGATCAAGGTAAAAAAGATTAAAATTAGAAGGGGGGAGGATGGCCCAAAAAAAACTGGCCCTACTTGGTTGCGGTAAAATGGGAGGCGCGCTGGTACGAGGTATCTCTTCGGTTGCTTCTATGCAAGAGCAAGTTAATTTTCTTCTCTATGATGTTGATGTAAAGAAGGCCTCTGCTTTGGCCTTAGAGATTGGGGATAGGGCAGCTCTGGTGGAGGAAGTAAAACAGCTTGCAATTGCGGACATATATCTTGTGGCCTGCAAGCCTCAGCAGTTTGATAATTTGGCAGTGACATTGGGCCCATCAATTAATCATGAGGCATTATTGATTTCTATTTTGGCCGGAACTTCTGTTGCAAAAATTATGGACACCTTGGCCATTTCTAAAGTGGTGCGTGCGATGCCTAATACTCCGGCCCTGATTGGGGAGGGAGTAACGGCACTTTTTTTTACCAAGGCCATCCAAAAAAATGATCGTCAGCTTGTTTGGGAACTATTTAAAACTATCTCCAATTGCTATATTTTTGATAAAGAAGAAGAGTTAAATGTTATCACTGGATTTTCTGGTTCCGGCCCGGCCTATTTTTTTGAAATTGCCCGTATTTTGAGTGCGGAGATGATCAAAATGGGAATTGCGGCAGAAGTTTCACGGGAGATGATAAAGTATACTATGCTTGGTGCGGCCAAGCTTTTAGCACAATCTTCAGAGTCTGCCGAAACTTTGCGTAACAACGTAACTTCCCCTCAAGGCGTTACCTATGAGGCCTTGGAAGTTTTTAAAAATGAACGCAGTAAAAATTTAGAAGAGTTATTTCAAAGTGCTATGTCGGCGGCCTACAAAAGGGCCGGCCAGTTGGCCTCTTAGCAATCAGTACATAAATATTCCGACATAGTTCTTGATAAATTCGTGTTTTAATATTCAAATTGCGGATGAGAAAAAATGATGTAAGAAAATTAGACAGAGTGGCACAAGAAGCATTACGCGTAAGAAGTGTATTCCCATGGCCACAAAATAGAAAATCCCATTAAACGATTGACGCAAGCGGAAGCAGTATTGTTCTGGAATTTAAATATTTAATAGGTAGCGAGTTATCCATATGAACAACGAGTACTTTTGAGTTAGAATAAGCGCTTAAAAAACTTTTTACGGATCCAGTTAAGCGCTGAGGTTCGTCAGGATGTACAGTTGGTAAAATACCAATTATACCATTTGCGTTGGAAAAACAGATTGGGATAATTGCACCAGACCTTGTTTTATATTGAAATGTTCTAGTTGGTGTTCCCAGACGGTATTCAAACTGTGTTCTTAAATCAACGAAGCAAAAATGAATTAATTTTTGAGTTATCGATGGATTAATCTCCGCAAGCAGATGCCACTCTGCTTGATCTTCAAAAAAAATAGTGTGCCCCATAGTAGAGCCTTCTATTTTTACTGTTCTTAGTATAAATACAGCTTCGAGCGCATAAATTATTTTTTTTAGTGTTGGTGTTGAAAGACCTGTTTCCGCTTTTAACTGAGTGTAGTTGAGTGGTTCTCCTTGCATTCTGGCCAAGCTCTGTACTGCAATACGAATATCAGAATAGGAAACCAAGATTTTTTGAACCAATCGAAGATCACGATCAAGAATGGTTCGAAGCTGAGATTCAATTTTTTGCTCACGTAGTTTTTTATCTCGAATAAAACAAATTCCTGGCAACCCACCTCTTTCAAAGGATGTCTCAATCTGATCACGAATAATGGTCAGAGATTTTGTAGCATGCGGAATATTAAAATGAGAAAGATCGGTAGACTCAAGTGCTCTGACACAAGTATCTGATAGTGGCATTTTCAACATTTCGGTGACAGAAAAAGGCAACAGTTCAAAATAGGTTATTCTTCCCGTTAAGGCCTCGCGAATTGCCTCCCGAGAAGTGAAACGAACGGATCCACTTAAAATAAACTGCCCCGGCCGTTTATTCTTTCTAACCCACTCCTTTAATTCGGGAAAAATCTCTGGAGCGGTCTGACATTCATCAAGCGCAACAAGGTGCCCTGCCCTTGATTTTATGTAGTGTGCAGGATCACTTTTGGCAGCATCAATCTCTGCTTTTTGATCAAGGACAAAATACTTTTTGCATAGTTGACCTAAAAGAGTGGTTTTTCCAACCTGTCTATGTCCTAAAATTCCAACCAATGGACTCATTCCAAGATTTTTTTTAACAATTTTTTGAAGATATCTAATTCTTTCGTGTGGCATCTAGTTACAAATATAGCATTTCCTGTTGTTTTTGCAACGCAATTATCAAAATAACAGCACATGTTGTTTTGATAGTAGGAGTCTTGATATACAGTATGACCTTTTGTCATAGGTGATCGGTATTTTTATTTCTGACAAGCTAACTTTTGGATAGATGAGAAATTACATGAAAGGATTTTGTCCTTTGTTGTGACTAGTCATGTCGATTACTTCCGTTATTTCGGGATAGGCCTCGCGAATGATTCGCTCAACACCTGCTTTCAAAGTTGCTCGAGCTCCTGCACACCCCTGACATCCACCAGTCAGTCTTACATATACTTTGTTGTCTTCAACATCAATTAACTCAATATCTCCGCCGTGATTGGCCAGCGCTGGGCGTACTTGGCTATCAAAAAGTTCTTCAATTTTTCTTCTCATTTTTTACTCCTGCGTTATTGCGTTTTCAGAATTACTTATTATTGAGAGAGAAAACTTATTATATTCTATAAAATTTGGCCAATAATATTAGTCCATTGAAAGCGCTGGGAGCAATTTATTTTGCTTTGATTGGCAATATGCAAAAAAGTATATCCAATTCGGGCACCTTTTTGTTGATGATTGCGCCACCGGCAGGGGGGAAAACCAGGCTTGTTTTGGAGCTATATCCATCAATTTTAAGAAAAGTTATCTTTATCTCTCCATTACGGGCCTTGGCCAATGAGTTAATGGATAAATTGTCGAAGATGCCAAATGTTTATCAGCTTAAAACGAGAAAGGATTTTAGGGAGCTCTCTTTACATGAGCAAGAGTCGTTTTTTTTAATTGCTACTGCCGAGCTGATAGATGAAAAAGTTTTAAGTTTGGCGGAGCATTTGGCCAATGAAGTTGTTGTTGTCTTTGATGAGTTTCATCTTTTTTACTTATGGGGAGAATCTTTTAGGCCAATATTGCCCGAAATTTGTCATGGCGTGGCCAATACTGGATGTTCAATAATGGGTTTAACGGCAACGATGACGGATGAACTTATGAAGAAGTGGCAAAGTGATTTTGCTGTTGGCATGAGTGAATTGCGCTTATTAGATTTGGGGAATTTAAGATTAAAAAAGATGCCGAAGGCCCATCTTTGGACACCTCGTTTTACAGGCCGTGCAATGATAAAAAGATTGATTTTATATAGGTTGCTATCCAAAGGACGCTTGGAAAGTGGAAAGACTATTATATTTTGTAAATATAGAAAGGAAGTTTTGGATTGGATAGATTACTGTCGAGGAATTGGAGTGCGGGCCTTGGGTTGTATTGGTGGAGAGGTGGATGATTTTTCTTTGCGAATGAAAAAGGAGGAGTTTGATTTTATCTTTGCCACTTCTACTCTTGGACATGGAGTAAATTTGCCAGAAATTTCGGAAGTAGTGATAAGCTATAGGGTAAATGATATTTCACTTTGGATCCAGATGGTCGGGAGAGGTGGCCGTAATGGGGGCGAATATGGCCTTCTCAGTATTGATTCTTTCTTTTTAAATTGGAAGCAACAGCTATTAAAATTGATTTGGATTTCTTTTATTGACTGTTATATCAAAATATATCTTTTTATTTTCGAACCCGATGCCCCAACAGGGTAGAAAATTGGCCAATTGTGAGATATTCTCTTTTGCAAGAAGATGATTACTAAACTTGATGGTATAATAATTTCAAAATATCCATATCGAGAACGAGACCTGATTGTTCGACTTCTTTTACGCAATGGCAAGAAGGCCAGTGTTATATTTTATGGCGGAAAGGGTGGTGGAAGCAAAAAGAAAAGTTCTATTTTAGAATTGGGTTTTTTGGTAGAAGTCGAATTGCAAAAAAGTCGAGAGGATAGTGAGATTTTTACCGCCAAAGAGTGGGTGTTGAAATGGCATCATGACAATATTCGCAATAATTATCAGGCATATTGTCTGCTTTGCTTTTTTTCTGAAATAAGCGAGCGTTTGGCCCTTGAAGCACAATTTAAAAATTACGAGAGTGAAATTTCCTCCAGCGATAAAGAGGCCGGACCCTTTCGCGTATTAAGTAACGCACTAGTTTATTTGGAGAAAAGTTTAAGCGCTCGAGAGCAGAATGCGTTATTTTTGCCATATGGCCAGATTTTAATTTTTATCACTAAATTTGCCGTGGAGATGGGGGTTTTCCCCGCCAGTGATACCTGTACTTTGTGTGGAGGAGATTTAGAAGCTATTGGGCCGAAGATTTTATCGGCAGAACATGGAGGATATCAGTGTGGACGGTGTACAGATATTGGGCAAGATAGCGGGGATGAGGCAATATATCAAGCAATGATGCGTATTGCGCGTACTCCGTATCAGGCCATCTTGCCGTTGCCGTTGGGGGCGGTGGATCTTTCGATGGCAAAAAAAGTTTTACATTACGTCTGTTACCAATTTAATATCATTCCCGAAACTTTAAAAACTATGCGCGCAGTACTGGCCAATTAAATTATGACAGATAAAATTTTAGTTTCAGGATTTACATTTATAAAAAATGGTTTAACACTGGGCTATCCTATTAGGGAGAGTATTGAGAGTATTGAACCCTTGTGTGATGAAATTATTATAAATGTAGGATACGATGATAAAAATCTACAGCAAGATGATGGCACGTATGATTTTTTGAAAAGTTATTTTACTCATCCTAAATTTAAATTTATAAAATCTTGGTGGGATCCCTCTATTCGTAAATCTGGCCTGATCTTATCACAACAGACGAATATTGCGTTGGCAGAATGTTGCGGAGAGATTTGTCAGTATATTCAGGGTGACGAGGTTATTCATGAAGATGATTTGCCAGCAATTCACAACGGATACATTGAAATGCTAAATAATCCTCAAATTGAAGGGTTAGTTTTTGACTACATTCACTTCTATGGCAATGTGGATATCTATAAATATACTCGCAATATTTATCGGAGAGAAGTTCGGGCCATTCGTAATAAAATAGGGCTGCAAAGTTGGATGGATGCGCAGGGCTTTCGACAAGCAGGTGGAGGCAAACCCCTCGGAATACGCATAAAGGCCAGGATTATGCATTATGGCTGGGCCAGAAAAGAACAAATTATGTCTGCCAAGGTCCGAGAATTTGAAAAGCTCTATCATGATGATAGCAGCGTCAATAAAAATTTTTCTTATCAAAAAGTATGGGGGATGAAGAAGTTTACCCAGACTCATCCCAAAGTAATGGGCCGATGGATTGAACAACATAGAAATAGTATTGATTTTTTTTCATTGAAGCTAGATGTTACTTTTAGAAAATTTTTTGAGTACATTGGGTTGGTGATTTCAGATGCTATCGAGCGTGCGACAGACTATCGCCTGGGTGAATTTAAAAATTATCGATTGTATCGGGATTGATTGTGATATTTGTTGTTGAAAAGTTAAAAAAATATTTTTGTCTTAACTTTGCTATAGTTTTCTTACTTTTTTCTCAATTGCTTTATCTTTGCTATTTGCATTTTGTTGGCTATCAAATCATATCATTTCATAGCGTCATTTGGATGGAAGCACTGCTAAGTTTTGTCTCTATTTTTGCCCTAACGCAGATGGGCGGAATTTTATTTGCACGTTTTTATCTGGGACGTCTTCTTTTTTATCCACTATTATTTTTGATATACTTCACTCTCTTTTGGTATCACAAGGAAGGGGCAAAATCTTTTGACTTTGAATTATTAGAAAATAACGCAGAGATGTTGCGTTATACGGAGTCTTGGCGACTGATTTATCAATCGCTTGGCAGAACTTACTTTCATGTGCTGGCCGGCTTAGCGTTTATATTTGTGCTGTTAGAAATAGGATGGAAGCTGCTGGGCCATTGGAAATTAGAGGCCACTACTTTTGTTCAAAAAACTAAATTGCTGCTTGTTTATCTTTTTATTTATGTAGTTACCTTTTTGTTACAAGTGGATGGAGTCGATGAATTACAAGGGGCCCTTCGTTCTGCTTTCAAAATGGATTCTTATGATTATACACAGCACGCAGCTTTGAAAAAAGTTAATACCAAGAGCTATTTATATAATAAACATTTCGATTTCCCGCGGCCTCATTTTGGTAAGCGGCCCAATATTATTTTACTGCTATTTGAATCTTTAAATGGAGAATTATTAGGGGAGAATGCGCGAGGAACTAATATTCGGTTGATCCCTAATTTTGAACGAATTAGTCGAGAGGGGTTATTGTTTGATAATTTCTATGGTAATTCGGTGCAGACCGATAAGGGAATGTTTGCCACGCTCTGTTCTTTGATCCCTACCTTCGAAAAAAGTGAATTTAAATTTTTCAGTGATAGGAAATATAATTGTATCCCTGAAATTTTACAAAAAAATGGATATAAGACTACTTTTTTTCAGGCATATCGCGATCTTAATTTTGCCAATAAAAAAACATTTTTGTCCCAAAATGGTTTTGAAGTTGTTGATTCAGTGGCCCGACACTTGCGGCCGGGAGATAAAAAGCATTCTTGGGGATGGGGACTGCAGGATGACATCTACTATCAGCGATTTTTTGAGTATATGGATAAAAGTTGGCGAGAGGGAGATAAACCATTTTTTGTAACGCTACTTCCGGTTTCTTCGCATATGGCATTTCGCGATATTCCGAATAGTTTAAAGAAGGTCTATCCGAATTATAAAGGGAGAGATATTTATAAAAATTATATCAACGCACTTAATTTCGCTGATGAGTCATTGCTAACTTTTTTTGCGGAATTTAAAAAACGGCCGTTTTATAAGGACACGGTAGTTATTGTGGTGGGAGATCATAGTTATCCTGCGGGTAAGCATGGTTATTATATCAATCATGTAGATGCTTACAACGATACTTTTAAAACTGCTCTTCTAATGTTTTGGGAGGGGGTGGTTTCTCCCCGAAGAATATCCGATATTACTTATTCGCAAATGGATCTTGCGCCCACCTTAATGGATCTTGCGGGTATTTCAAGTGATACCCATTTTTTAGGTGACTCTCTTCTGACCTTGCCTCCTTCGGAGCGGCCTATATATCTTGTTCAGCCCTTTAATGGTGTTTTTTTGGCCGTAATTAAAAATAACTATAAGTATATTTTTAGAAAAAAGCGACAAACAGAGCGTCTTTTTGATTTAGCGATAGACCCGGAAGAGAGAGATGATTTAGCAAAGGATTCATTGCATTTTGCCAGATTAGAGGAAATGCGCCAGGAGATTGGTAATATTTTTATTAATCAAGAACTAATCGTCAATGATCGCATTTGGCCTAGGTGATTTTGCTTTTTATAAGAGCTGATTTAAAAAGATCATATAATCCTTTTTCATTTTCCGCCCAAATTTCAGCGAGGGTTTTTCCCTGTGAAAGTAGAGGACACTCGAAAGTTAGTACCGAGGCGTTATATTTTGTTGGGGCCAATTCTCCCAGAGATCCGGGGGTGGGGTGATCCGTAAATTCACCTACTACTTCGTATGAATTATACTTTTGCAAAAATTCTGCAACATCCAGACAATTGCCATTGTAGTTTAACATCGGCTTCCAAGAGTGCAGACTCAAAATAAAACCGGGTGGAAATTTGGCAAAAAGGTTAATTAAAAATTGATTTTCTGGCTCACTAAGAGGGGCGGTTCCTGGGTAGTGTGTTTCTTGAGTGTAAGTGGCCGTCCATTGATCAGAAGGATAATTGCGATTGAGATCTACTTTGCGAGCATTTCCTCGAGTGTTAGCGCGGTATCCGTCAATGTTTAAAATAGGAATTACGATCATGGGAAGTTCAATTTCGCTGCTGTTTTTTATTTTTTCAAAAAGTTGTTGTAAAACATATACCCCCTCTACTTCATCCCCATGAACCCCCGCTATTAGATAGATATATTTATTTTGAGGTGACAGCACGTCACTAAAAAAGGCCGGAATTTTTTCGCCAGCAACCGTGATGCCAGGCCGGAGTTCTCTAAAAATCATAAATCTCCTTTGGGTAATACTGTGGGCATAGTCCAAACAGTGAGCAGTAATAGTAGTCAAAATAACAAAAATAATCAAAAGGTAATAGCTATTGGTAAAAAATATTATGATTGGTGTGCTATTTGGGGTAATATTTTTTCGCAAAATGGAGGCATTTATAATGGATCTTGATTTAAACGAGTCAGAGCAAAAAGAGTTTAATCGACAGCTAGAATTACTATCTTTTGGAGTGAGCGAAATAACTCCGAAAGACGAATTTGCCAAAATACTGGCCTATTCTATCAAACACAACAAACCACTTCGCATTAAATACGGCATTGATCCCACCGGGGCAGATGTTCATTTAGGACATCTAGTTCCTTGTCGCAAGATGCGGCAGTTTCAGGATTTAGGCCATATCGGGGTAGTTATTGTGGGTGATTATACTGCGCGAATTGGAGATCCCACTGGCCGAAATGAGTCACGTCCGGCCTTGCCTGCCGAACAGGTTAAAAAAAATGGTGAGAAATATTTAGAACAGATTTTTACAGTGGTAGATAAAAATAAAACAGAGAGTAAATTTCAGTCGGAGTGGTTTAATCAAGTAACGCTGCAAGATATTATTCTATGGGCCGGCCAAACAACTGTTGCCAAATTACTTTCACATGAGACTTTCAAAAATAGATTGAGTGATGGAAACGTCTTATCTCTTCATGAACTATTTTACCCGGTGTTGCAGGGAATTGATTCTGTTTATGTCAAGGCCGATGTTGAGCTAGGTGGAAACGATCAAAAATTTAATGTACTAATGGGGCGAGATTATCAAAAGGCGCGCGGAATGCGGCCGCAAGTGGCCATGCTTTTACCTATTTTATTAGGAACCTGCGGAACGCGAAAAATGAGTAAATCTTTTGGAAATTACATTGGAATTTTTGATGATCCGTTTGATAAATTTGGTAAGGTAATGAGTATTCCAGATAATTTGATGGCCGATTATTATAAATATTTAACCAATATTTCTACTGCGGATCATCATAAAATTGTGGCCGGATTGGCCAGCAATGCGCTCCATCCTAACGAGACAAAGAAGAATTTAGCACAAGAAATAGTATCTCTTTTTCATGGTGGAGAGATCGGACGCGATATGCGTAGAAAATTTGAAGAAGTTTTTTCTCGAGGACAGGCACCTGAAGACATTTCTGAGATTAAAGTCAAGGAAGGAGATGATCTGCTTTCTGTTTTGGCCACGGCAAAGATTGTAGCGACCAAAAGCGATGGCCGACGCTTGGTGCAGCAAAATGCGGTTAGCTTTATGGATGGAGAAAAAATTGTTAGTGTGGAGTTTAAAATAGCTAATATCCATTTGGACCGAGTAATTAAAATTGGCAAGCGGCGCTTTATTAAACTGGTAAAATAAACAGGAGCGCGCTAGGTGCTGATAAAAAAAGATCAATATATTTTCACCCTATTGCAGCTTTATAATGAACTTGATGGGAGTCATGACCAAGAGGTTAAAGAATCCATTGATTTTTTAATTTCTAAAATTAATCAGACAATCTCAAATGCGGAGGAGCGTAGTGAATTAGTGGCCGCAAATTTTCCGGTACCGTCGGAATTGGCCTCTCTCGCCCAAGGAATTGCTATATTTTCTGATGGGGCCTGTCGCGGCAATCCTGGCCCAGGAGGATGGGCCTGCCTCTGTCAAAACCACCAAGGGGAGATTCTTTTTGAGTTGTGTGGAGCAGAGGCGTTAACCACGAATAATAAAATGGAAATGATGGGGGCGATTCAAGGATTTAATCGTTTGAAAGATATTTTTATTTCTGATAGATTACCTATAGATGTACCGGTTTTTTTGTTCAGTGATTCGCGCTATGTGATAGACGGACTGAGCAGTTGGCTGGATGGCTGGAAGCGGCGCGGATGGAAGAAGGCCGATAATAAGGAACCGGAAAATATAGAATTATGGAAGTTGCTAGATGAATTTAGATCGTTTTTTAACAATATAAAATTTATCTGGGTGAAGGGACATGCAGGGCATCCGCAAAATGAGTATTGTGACAAACTGGCCACTAAATCTTTAGCGGCCATGTCTTGATGTGATGGAGGAGTTGTGAAAAGAGCAGCTAAATTATTTGCGTCATTGGCAATTTTGTTGTCTGTAGGTTTGTTTGTCTCTTGCTCTTCCACAAAAGTTGAAGGAAATAATCAAGAACATTTGGTAATGGCCACCCTCTGGCTGCAAAATGCAGCGGAATATCGCGCTCTTTGCTATCAGGCCTTCAACTTAGCGTCAGAAAAAATTGAGTCCATCGCGGGCAAAAAAAATAAAGAGGGCCGTCCACAGGCGGTTATTGTTGATGTCGATGAGACAATTTTAAACAATGGCCCCTTTTCGGCCGCGATGATTTTAAAAAATAAAAGTTATGGGCCGGAGGAATGGAATAAGTGGGTGGAACAAAGCAGTGCAGAACCAATTCCTGGGAGCGTGGAATTTTTGCAATTGGTAGACAAAAATAAGATGGAAATTTTCTATGTAAGCAATCGGATGGAGAATTCTCTGGGGCCTACGTATAAGAATTTAGTGGCAGTTGGATTTCCAGTAAAAAAAGAGAACATGATGTTTAGGGCCGCGGGTACCAGTGATAGCAAAATGGAGCGCCGTAAACTTATTTTAGATAAATACGAGGTTGTAATGTTAGTGGGGGATTCGATGATGGATTTCACCGAGGCCTTTGAGATGAAGGGAGTTGACGCTTCGTGGGAGTTAGCGGATAAAATAAGAAGTGATTTTGGTAATAAATATGTGGTAATTCCCAATCCGATCTATGGGCCATGGGAATCTATGATTTATAATTTTGAACACGGGAAAAAGACAGAAGATAAAATTGAAGATAGATATAACCATCTATATCCAATGACGGAATAATGTAAGAGAAGAAGTGGATTATTAATTTTTACAAAGGATGAAAGTATGACAAAGTGGTCGTTAGTTTTAAGTATGCTCCTGGTTGGTTTGTTTATCAACGCAGGCTGTACGCCGAAGAAAGCGGAGATAAAAAGTGAAGAAGATAAAACTTTTTATGTTGTGGGGCACATGTTCGGTGGCCGATTGGCAAATCTTAAGTTGAATGAAAAAGAAGTTGCCGCGATTAATTTAGGATTGGCGGATGCTGCTGCCGGCGTTAAACCAGCATTTGATGTCAACAGCTACCAACCAAAAGTTCAGCAAATGTTTCGTGATCGTATGAGTCAAGGTTCACAGTCAGAAAAAGATAAAGGGAAAAAATTCATTGAAGAATTTTTGAAAAAAGAGGCCGGATCAGTACAAACAGCTTCTGGATTGGTTTATAAAGTTATCACTCCAGGGACAGGGAAAAACCCTAAAGAAACAGATACTGTAGAAGTCCATTATCATGGAACATTAATTGATGGAACGGTATTTGATTCTTCTGTTGATCGAGGACAGAAAGTGGAATTTCCTCTAAATCGAGTTATTAAGGGCTGGACCGAAGGCCTACAGCTAGTTAAAGAGGGTGGAAAGATAAAATTAGTTATTCCATCTGACTTGGCCTACGGCGACGCTGGTGCTCCAGATAAAATTCCAGGGGGAGCAACTTTACTATTTGAAGTTGAGCTATTTAAGATCAAATAATTTGATCATTGTTTTGATTGAAACAATAACCAAGAAACAAAGAAGGCCGGGCATTTGCTCGGCCTTTTAATTTTGTGGGGTTTGTTGGCACTTGGTTCGTACTTCTGAAATGGCCTTGGTAGTAAGGAGCGTGCTATCACGAGAGGCGATATTAGATAGTATTTTTTCTAAATCAGGAGGACAGATCTCTTGGAGAATAGGAATGGCCGCGGCCACCGTAAGTAGTTTGGGACTAGTTAGTAGAATTTTGTAATTATCTTTGGGCCAAGAACTTTTCATTTCTGCAAGGATTTTAAATCCCTTGGTAATGGCCTTAGAATCATCTCCGCGAATAATTTCTCGCTGTATTAGTTCAATGATTTTGGGATGAGTTGAAAAATTATCGATTAATATTTCTCGGGCCAGTTGAGAGTAGAGAAAGTTACCATTGGAAGCAAAAAAAAGAAGACTATTAAAGGCATGTTGTTTTACTTCGTTATCTTTATCAAAAAAAAGTAGAGTGCGGTAAAGCGCAACTTTTTCCAGATTGGATAGTGTTTCAACAGAGTGCTGTAACTCAATTACTTTTGCATAAAACTCTTCGGCCTGATGTCCACCTAACGCAATAATGGCCTCGGCGCGAACCATCTCATCAGAATCAGTGCGTAGTTTTTGAATGATTTCAAAAGAGTCATCACTATCGTTGTACGCCATTGCCTTTGCTACTCCGGTGCGAATAATTGGAGAGTGGTGAGTGGCCAGTTTTTGAGCATTTTCCATGCACCACTTCTGATCTTTTTTATAACAAAAAAATTGTACCGCAGAACTAATTAGCGGAGGAGGATAATGATCAATCTCTTTCAGTACTATGTAGTATAGCTCCCGGCGCTCCAGCTCTTCGGGGGTAAATACTATGTCTGGGCCATTAAAATATTTTTGATATACCCAAATGGTAATGAGGGATAAAAAAATAAAGGAAATTAAAGTGATGGCAATGGTGGTTTGTCGCTTCGGAAATTTCATTGGCCACTCCCTGAGTGGTTGGTATTGAGGTTAATATTGTTTGTAGTAGCATTCGTATTAGTATTCATGTTCGTGTCAATATCGGTATCAATATCGACATCCTCTGAAGGGCGTTGGGTGTCGGATTGATAAATTAGCCCAAGGCCCATCTTAAATCCCTTAGGGACTGGCTCACCTACGCGAATAACGACCCTTCGATTTTTGGCCATATTGGACAGATTTGGATTTCCGCGAACGTCGCGATTAGGGGCCAGGGGGCGAGAGTCGGCGTAGCCGATGGGGCGGATCTTGTCTGTATAGTGTCCAGCTTCATCAAATTTGCGGGCCACCATCGCTGCGCGTGCTGCACTTAGTTCCCAATTAGAGCGAAAATATTCTTTGAGGCGGCCGGTTTGTGAAATAGGAACGTCGTCAGTGTGGCCTTCAATAACTAAGCTGAATTCTTTAGATTCTTTGACAATGGTAGAGACCAACTTTTGCAAAATAGATTCGGCGGAAGGAATTAGTTGTGCGCTCCCAGAAGCAAAAAAGTATTTATCTTTTAGCGTTAATTTGATCTCTTTTTCTTTCTGCGAAACTTCTATTGCCGCAGTAACATCCGGCATAGACTCAAGGGCCTGTTTAACGTTAGTAATACTTATTGAAGGATTGCTATTTGGATCTTTAATCGTTTTTGGATTTCCCTTAAGAATTGTTTTGGCAATTTCTTCCGCTGTCTGGGCGCTTTGGGCCGGGTCAAAATTAGCAAAGGCCATCATTAGCATAAACAGGCAAGCAATAAGACTCATCATATCTGCGTAAGTAGTTACCCATGATTCTGCCTCTTCACTATCTGTTTCTGGGCCAAAAGTAACCAGGGCATCATCACCACCATCATCGTAGCTTTCGTCATCATTATCACCATCGTCATTGTGAGTGTAGTTGTCTTTGGCCATTTAACTAAAATCCTCGCTTAACAACTTTTTTCCAGTCGACACGATCGGCCGGCCGGAGGTAGGCATTTAAGATTTCTGCTAGTTCAACGGGGTTAGTCTTTTCATAAATAAGACGAACTCCTTCGGTGATAATGTTGTTTTTAAAAAATTGTTCTTTGGCCACCGTTTGTAAATTTTCTGCGATGGGAATAAGTAATAAATTGGCCAGTGCTGAACCATAGAGCGTTGTGATAAGAGCTATAGACATGGCAGGCCCAATAATTTTGGCGGCCTCAGGGCCGGAAAGATTTCCGAGTAGCACAATCATACCGATAGTAGTTCCAAGCATTCCGAAGGCCGGAGGAAATTTTGCCATGGTTTTAAATTTATTAGCATCACTTAAATTGTGCTGATAGATGTTGATAGTTCTACTTTTTAAAACGCTCATTAATTTTTGCTTGTTTAAAACTTGTTCCATAAAAGTTTGCATAGCATCACGTAAAAAATGATCTTCCAATTTATCTATCATTGTCTCAAGTTGTGAAGAAGCGGCGCGATTGGCCTCGGAAAGCCTCATTAAGTCTTTAATGATACCGGTGAAGTCAGTTTTTTCATCTTTAATGACGCGCTTTAAAAAAATCACGATAAAAAGATACATCTTGTCTAGGCGAAAACTTAAACTGGTTGCCGCCAGCGTACCACCGATGACGATAAAAATACTGGAGGCATCGTAGAACATTAAAAGTTCATTTAGGTTTTGATGAGGAGTGGCCCAAAGGAGGCCAACGAAAAAAATAGATGCCGAAAATAAAAGTGCTACAAAGGATAAAATTCCCATCTAAAAAATACTCCTGAGAAAAAAATTCCTATCTACTTTATAAAAATAAACTTCTCTCAACTCTATATTAGATATTGCGATAAGCAAGATGTAAAGCTCTCGCTGCTAATTGCATGAAGCGAGAAGTGGCAGAGGGCCAAGTGGCGGAGGTATTATATGAGTGATGGTGAAAATTTGGGTGCAAGACGAGATGGGATTATTAATTATCTGCAGAAGATAAAAAACTCCTTTAATGATAGAGAAAATCAGTCAGATAAAAAGAGTAATGAAATTGGCAAAGAACGATGGAAGTTTAATGAACTCGGTGAGCGCTTTAATTTAGTGGAAAAATTTTATGACTCTTCTGCTAGACTAAATTGGGCAAAGCATAGTGGGCGAGAATATGATGGCAAGGCCTTAGTACTAAGCGAAGCCGATTTTGATCAAAAGCAAAGTACACCAACCCTCTCAAGTATTGTTCCACATCATCATGAGGTTAAAAAAGTTCAAGAAGCGGTAGTCGAATCGGTCAAGAAATGCAAAGCGGCCTATCAGCAAAAAAAAGAGGGGGAAATTCCCTCTCCACCTTCTGGCCTTCTGGCCAGAATTCGGCAACACTATTTTCATGAACACGAAGAAGAAATGGTGGAATATGAATTTTCCTATGAAGATGGCAAGGCCGTAGAATTGGAGAAAAAGAAACTACCAGAGCGTAGCGAGAGCGAAGATTTGCAAATAAAAAATGCGATTAAAGAGATGCAGCGGGCCCGCAAGAAAAAAGCATCTGGAAAATTTGATCTTTCAAATATTCGTCCGTCTTTGTAGTATAAAGCTTCGGAGGTGTTTTTATGAAAATGATCTCAATAGTATTAACTTTGGTAGCATTAAGGTGGGCGAATGTTTACAGTGGTGATGTCGAAGTTCCTTGTAATGCTGAAAATTCTAAATCAGTTATTAGTTCAGTATTATTAAAAGTAGCAAGCTACTTTGAAAAACAAGCGCCGGCGCCTCAAGAGCAAATTAAATGCTCTCTCGTAATCAATCAACTAATATCGAAGTATCCCAACCGACATGTTATGTTGTCTGCCAAGACGAGTAAGAACGAAATAATTAGTGAGGGCCCCAAGATTCCTCTTGAGCAAACCACCATGATGTTAAATATTGAGTCGCAAAAACTAAAACAAACTGGCCAGGCAGCACAGATATCTATTAATAAAGAATGTGGGCCATCGGTGGAAGGAGGGCCCACAATGGATTGTATTCGCCTACTTGTAAACACCTTGCTTGAAGGAAATGAATCGTCTTCTATTCGACGACAATCATTATCCTTTGATCCGGGACTTACAACGTACCACCGTATTTGGGTTAAAGATGAAGCCGGCCCCAGAAAGATTGGTTCAACACGTAATTTTTCAAATAGTGGAGAAGATAGTATAAATTCTAATGAGGTTATGTCGTTATCTGAAAGTATTTCAAAATTTGATCCTAGCGTAGTTGGCAAGGCAACTACTGTACTCGAATTATCGTTCTTCGATCCTAGGTTTTTATATGGGTTTAAAGAGGATACAAATTATAAAATTAAAATTCCGCTTGAATTAGTACTGAATAGCGTTAATGGATATCGTTATAAAAAAACTCTGGGATTTTCATTTACCGGGGAAGAAATTGACATGACTATATTTTGTCAAGAATAAGGCCTAAATTAGGGCAAACAGAAAATTTTTCGAGACTCCGCTATGAAGTTGCTACATTTTGGATTTATACTACTGTTGACGCCCCCTTTTTTAACTGCGGGGGATATTCTATCTTGTCTATACACATCTTTGTCTAATCAGGTCGCCAGATACACTTCTAACGAAAATCTTGCGGCCTATGAGCAATTAAAAAACTATATTTCGAATGACAACACTATTTTTATGAAGGAAGAGAGTTATGGGAGTGCGGATAAAGATTTTGCAGAACAAGCTAGGCTGGTTTTGCGCTGCGAAGACTCCCGGAGCAAATACAAAATATGCCAATCGATCTCAACGAGAGAGTTATAAAAAGAATTGGAACACTTTACAAAGATACGCAAAAAATAAATATGAATTGGACAGGACCCAAACGCTTCGTGGATGGCGTAATGTCATATCTTCTTAATCCTCAGCAGACCATTAAGGTACGCGTTGACGCGGGGACATCTCCGATGAAGGCACTGGATTTGTATTTAAAAGATGTTAATGAGAATTTTCTTAAAGGATCTCCTATGGGGGGATATGACTCCGAAGCACTATTGTCTACAGGACAAATATATCAAGATTTTATGCGCACACATTCTGCGACACTACCCGAAAATTTTTCTGTCACGATAACGGGAAGTTTTTCAAACGGCAAGGCAAACCTTGCAACATCGGATATTGACGTGCTTGTAACAGATCGCACATTCGAAAAATACTATAAGGATATTGATAAAATCATAAATGAAAGACTAAAACAGATGGGCCATGTCAATAGTCGACTAGAAACACATTCAACTCCGGATTCTTTTTCGTTGTATGATTTGGCTCAGGTAAATCCGGTTACAATAAAAATAACTAAAGACTCAATGACATTACAAATATTTCCTCCAATTACAGTCACGTCCCGCGACGTAAGTTTGGCTGGAAAGCAGTATCCATCACCTGATTTGTATGAGCTGTTTTTGCGCCCTTAATATCGTACGGAAGTTGTGCAATAGTTGTTTTAAGTTCTCTACATAGGTGATCGGTATTTTCATGTTGCGTATAGGTTATGAGTTGGTCTGAGGAACAAAGCTGTTAAGGGGACATTTTGAGTGCGACAATCAAGATACCGACATACCTTTTCTCCGGATATTATTATT